>ENA-UPWK01000031-UPWK01000031.1-human-gut-metagenome-genome-assembly--contig:-NODE-31-length-137229-cov-5.680129_pt1 | contig 137229 bp, 127 predicted proteins | sample MGYA00250048_ERZ773373 | MGnify/ENA primary metagenome ERZ773373 (study PRJEB29103, sample SAMN06112059) | human gut metagenome | biome: human gut; feature: ankylosing spondylitis patient; material... | reverse complement strand
CTCCTACAAAATTCAGAGAGGCATCCATGTGCACCTAATTCAATTTTTTATGTGTCCAGAATTCTGGGTACATATCACAGGGACGCTCCGCTTTCGTGTTCCGTGGTGTCTTTTATGGTGGGGGCCACCGGTTCCACAAGGGGATCCGCCGCCCCGCCATCCTCTGTGGTGTCATCTGCGGGGGAACAATAGGTTTTGTACAGCGCCACATGGTCGTAGATGGCCCGCCAGGAGCTGTAAGCGTCTGCCGTCACACAGATATAGCGTCTGCCGTCCGCTGTTTCGCCGCAGCTGGCGGCGCAGTTGCCGGACTCCACCACATAGCCGGTCTTGGCGCCGGTGACCTCAATGCCGCCGGTATCCTTGTCCTCGATCCGCCGCAGGAACCAATTGGAGAGGATCTGCCCCTCCGGGTGGTCCGTAGTGGGGAGAGTCTCATAGGTCCGGGCCCCCAGCACCTCCCGGCACAGGTCGTTGTCCATGGCCGCCTCCAGGATCACCGCCATGTCGGAGACCGTGCACTTGTGGGCCTCGTCATACAGTCCCACGCAGTTGGTGAAGTGGGCGGTGTCCGCGATGCCAAGCTCCTCCAGCTTTTCGTTCATCAGCGCCACGAACGCCTCCTGGGAGCCCGCCACATAAGTGGCCAGCCCCAGCGCCGCGTCCGCACCGGAGGAGAGGATGGTGCCGTAGAACAACTCACGTACCGGGACCATTTCGTCAACCATCAGCCCCACCACGCTACACCCGTTAACATAGCAGTAGTCGGTGATGTCGATGGTCATGGTGAAGGTGTCGTCCAGCTCCGCTTCTGTGATGTGCTCAGCGGCCACCAGAACCGTCAGGACCTTCGTCATGGAGGCGGGAGAGATCACAGTATCCGCGTTTTTCTCCGCCAGGACCGTCCGGGTGTCCAGGTCAACCAGGACCGCGCAGCGGCTGGGAAAGTCCTCTCCCAACTGGATCGTGTCCGGGCCGGACACGGCCCTGGCATAGGGCTCCGGCGCAGGGGCGCTGGCGACGGATGTCACCTGAAAGGGCCGTTCGGCCTTAACCATCTCCGGCGCAGGCTTTTCAATCAGCTGGGCTCCCACGGTCACCAGGCCTACACACAGAACGGCCAGCAGCCCGCAGGGCACCAGACGGCGAAGCAGCCGCCGCCGCTTTTCCCGCTGCTTCTTTCGGCGGGCCTCCGCCCGCTGGGCCCGCCGGGTGGCCCGCTCCTCGTCCGTGATAATGGGCTTGTACTCCTCGTCCATATCGGCGCTCCTATCTGAAAGGCGGGCCTGTCCGGCACCGCCGCAGTCTCGTACTTTTCATTATAACAGATGATGGAAGAAAATGCATCTCCTATTTTCCGGTTTGGCAGAGGGAATTTTATCCATCCGGCTTTTGACCCGTGAAAAACCGCTGTCAGGCCAAGTTGTTTTTGCATAGCCTGAGTGTAAGAACAACACTTGGAGGGGAGCGTATGGCTCAAGTTACCCATTTTTTCGCAGGCGCTAACAGCGGTGACGGCTTCCAGAACCTGTTTTCGGAGATCGTGGACCTGGAAGACACCTATGATCTGATGGTTTTGAAAGGCGGCCCCGGCGTGGGCAAGGCCACCTTCATGCGGGAGATCGGCCGAAGCATGGAGGAGGCCGGCACACCGGTGGAGTACTTATGGTGTTCCGGCGACCCGGATTCCCTGGACGGCGTGGTGCTGCCGGAGCTCCGCTGCGCCGTGGTGGATGGTACGTCGCCTCATGTGGTGGAGCCCCGGTACCCTGCGGCGGTGGACCGGTATGTGGACCTGGGGCGGTTTTACGACCTCACCGCCGCCAAGGCCGCGGCGGAGGAGGTGAAGGCTCATACCCGGGCCTACAAGGCCGCATATATCCGGGCCTATCACCATCTGAAGGCTGCCCGGCAGGTGGAGCTGGATGCAGTGGCGGCGGTGCGGAAGACCTTCGACCGGGAGAAGGCGGACCGCCGGACGGCGGGCATTCTCTCACGGGAGCTGCGCCGCCGGGGCGGTGAGGCGGGGAAGACCACCCGCCGCTTCCTGGGCAGTATTACCCACAAGGGGTACATCTGGCGGTTTGACAGTGTGGACGCCCTGTGCCCCAAGGTCTATGAGCTGGCGGACAGCTGGGAGTTGGCAGGGGAGATGCTTGCCCGGCTCCATCAGGCGGCGGCGGATAACGGCTGGGACACCATCGTCTGCTGTGCGCCGGAGGAGCCGGGGCGGATCGAGCACCTGCTGATCCCCGGACTGGGGCTGGCCTTCGTCACCTCCCGGCCCGGCATGGAGTACGGGCAGAAGCCCTTCCGCCGGGTGCGGCTGGACGCCATGACGGAACCTCAGGGCAAGGCCCGGCTGCGGTTCCAGACCCGGATGGCGGCACTCCTGCGGGAGGAAGGGGCCGCGGCGCTGAAAGACGCCAAAGCCAACCACGATAAGCTGGAGGCAGTCTACAACCCCTATGTGGATTTCGACGGTGTCCGAACCCTGGCGGCGCTGGAGGCGGGGCGGCTTCTCAGCTGGCTGGGTTGAATCAGATCAGGATGCGGGCTCCGGCGGTATACCGCCGGGGCCTTGCCTTATGCGAACAGATGTGCTACAATGCTGGAAGCGAAAACAGGGGCAAGACAGCCCCGGAGGGAACGGGATCATGACCAAGGAAGAAGCACTGAAAACCTATTACGGCTACGACGTCTTCCGGGGCGGCCAGGAGGCGGTCATCGACGCGCTGCTCTCTGGGCGGGATGCGCTGGCCATCATGCCCACCGGGGCGGGGAAGTCCGTCTGCTACCAAATCCCGGCCTTGCTGCTGTCGGGGATCACCCTGGTGGTCTCGCCTCTGGTGTCCCTGATGCGGGACCAGGTGACGCAGCTGGTGCAGATGGGCATCCCGGCGGCGTTTCTCAACAGCTCCCTAACCTTCCGCCAGTATCTGCTGGCCCTGGACCGGGCCAGGGCGGGGCGGTACAAGATCATCTACGTGGCCCCGGAGCGGCTGGAGACCGAGGGCTTCCAGGCCTTTGCGCGGGAGGCAGACATCTCCCTGGTGGCGGTGGACGAGGCCCACTGCATCTCCCAGTGGGGTCAGGATTTCCGGCCCTCCTACCTGAACATCCCCGCCTTTGTGGAGAGCCTGCCCCACCGGCCCCCGGTGGGAGCCTTCACCGCCACCGCCACGCCGGACGTGAAGGCGGACATCCACCGCCTGCTGGACCTGCAGGACCCGCTGGAGCTGACCACCGGCTTTGACCGGGAGAACCTGTATTTTGAGGTCCAGCAGCCTGCGGACAAGCGGGCGGCGCTGCTGGAGCTGGTGAAGGGCCGCCCCGGCAAGTGCGGCATCGTCTACTGTGCCACCCGGAAGAATGTGGAGGAGGTGTGCGACTTCCTCCGCCAGCGGGGGGTAGCCGCCGCCCGGTATCACGCTGGCCTGGCCCCAGAGGAGCGGCAGAGGAACCAGGAGGACTTCCTCTACGACCGGGTGCAGGTGATGGTGGCCACCAACGCCTTCGGCATGGGCATCGACAAGTCCGATGTCCGGTATGTCATCCACTATAACATGCCCAAGGACATGGAGAGCTACTACCAGGAGGCGGGCCGGGCGGGCCGGGACGGGGCGCCCTCCAGCTGCATCCTGTTGTACAGTGGCCAGGATGTGCGGACTAATGAGTTTCTCATCACCCACAGCGAGCCCCGGGAGGACTTGGATCCCCGGACGGCCGAGCAGCTGCGGGAGCGGGACCTGCAGCGGCTGCGGCAGATGACCGGCTACTGCCGGACACGCCGGTGCCTGCGGCAGTATATCCTGCACTACTTCGGCGAGCACGCGCCGGACACTTGCAGCGCCTGCTACAACTGCCTCCATAACTTCGAAGAGGTGGATGTCAGCCGGGACGCCAAGGCCATCGTGGCCTGCATTGCCAAAACCGGACAGCACTTCGGCGTGGGTGTCATCGCGGAGACCCTCTGCGGCGCGGACACGGAGCGGGTGCGGAAGTACCACATGGACCGGGAGGACACCTACGGCGCTTTGGGTCAACTGACCCAGAAGGAAGTCCAGGAGCGCATCCGCTTCCTGCTGGACCAGGGCGTGCTGGAGCTGAGTCCGGGGCAGTATCCGGTGCTGCGGCTGACAGAGCGGGCGGAGGACGTGATGTACGGCGAATCGACGCTCCAGATGAAGACGCTGCGGGAGGACCGGTCCGCCCCGGCCCGCCGGGCGGCGGCCGGGGAGCTGGAGGGGGATGCGGCGGAGCTGTTCGGCCGCCTCCGGGCCCTGCGGGCCCAGTTGGCCCGGCGGCAGGGAGTCCCCGCCTACGTGGTGTTCTCGGACAAGACCCTGCGGGAGATGGCGATTTCCCGCCCCCGGACCACGGCGGAGCTGCGGGCGGTCAGCGGCGTGGGCTCCGCCAAGGCGGAGCGGTACGGCCGGGACTTTCTGACGGTGATCCAGGACTTTCCGTCGTGACGGAGATCAGAAGAGACAACAGGCGCTGTCCCACGCGGGACAGCGCCTGTCTGTGTTTTTTCAGTTCAGAAAATCCTTCAACTTTTTGCTGCGGCTGGGGTGGCGCAGTTTCCGCAGGGCCTTGGCCTCGATCTGGCGGATGCGCTCCCGGGTAACGTTGAATTCCTTGCCTACTTCCTCCAGGGTGCGGGTGCGGCCGTCCTCGATGCCGAAGCGGAGCTTTAGAACCTTTTCCTCCCGGGGAGTGAGAGTGGAGAGAACATCCATCAGCTGCTCCTTCAGCAGGGTGAAGCTGGCGGCTTCGCTGGGCTCGCTGGCCCCCTCGTCGGGGATGAAGTCGCCCAGGTGGGAGTCCTCCTCCTCACCGATGGGGGTCTCCAGGGAGACGGGCTCCTGGGCAATTTTCAGGATCTCCCGGACCTTCTCCACCGGCATTCCCATCTCCGCGCTGATCTCATTGGGAGAGGGATCATGGCCCAGCTCCTGCAGGAGCTGGCGGCTGACCCGAATCACTTTGTTGATGGTCTCCACCATGTGGACAGGGATGCGGATGGTGCGAGCCTGGTCGGCGATGGCCCGGGTGATGGCCTGCCGGATCCACCAGGTAGCGTAGGTGGAGAACTTGTAGCCCTTGGTGTAGTCGAACTTCTCCACCGCCTTGATCAGGCCCAGATTGCCCTCCTGGATCAGATCCAGGAACAGCATGCCCCTGCCCACGTACCGCTTGGCGATGGACACCACCAGGCGGAGGTTGGCCTCCGCCAGCTTCTGCTTGGCGGTCTCACCCTTGGCGTGGGCGGACTTCCAGGCGGCGATCTCCTCCTGGGAGTAGGGGATCTCCTGCCCCTCCTTCCGGAGCCGGTCGATCTCCGCCAGCTTCCGGTCGGCCTCGTTGCCCGCGCCCATGGCCTGGGCCAGGTCGATCTCCTCATCCGGGGACAACAGGGGCACCTTGCCGATCTCTTTCAGATACATACGGACAGGATCGTCGATGGAGAAGCTGTTCACCAGAGTGTTGGGATCCACCAGCTCCTCTTCCTCCACATCGGCGATCTCCTCTGCGGCGGGCTCGTCATCCGGCAGGTCCGCCAACAGGGCATCGTCGGCGCTGATGTCGATGTTCAGCGCCTCCAGGGAGTCGTAGAGCTGATCCATCTGATCGCTCTCCAGATTCAGGTCATCCACCGCGTCCATCAGATCTGCGGAGTCCAGCTTGCCCTTCTTCTTACCGCGGGCCAGCAGTTCCCGCAGTTTTTCGTTGTTCATCAGCCAGGAGGCTGCGGGCAGCGCAGCCACCTGCTTGTCGTCCAGCCGGAGGATGCCGGCCTTCCGGGCCTCCTCGTCCGTCATGACGGCGGGGGCCTCCTGGGCCGTCTCCTCCCCCTTTTTCCGGGTGGACTTTTTGGCAGACCTTGCAGCCGGCTCCCTCTCCGCGGCCTTCTCCGCCGCATCTGCGGCCGCCAGGAGCGCGTCTGCCTGTCTCTTCAGCTCCTTGGGGCTCAACTCAAACTCATTTGCCATGCTGCTTTCCTCCAGTACCCTTTTTGTCTTTGTATTTTTCTGTGGCCGCCAGCAGCGGGTCGGCAGTCCCGCCCCCCAGCCGCTTCTCGGCCTCCGTCTGTACGATGCGTATGTAGTCCGCCAGCGCCTGTTGTCCGTTTCGCAGAGACTCCGGCTGCTGGCAGACGCCGGTGAGATGGTTCATCTCCTCCTGGGAGAAGAACTCCGCCTGGGCCGCCAGGGAGGGGACGCGTCCTGCCGCCTTGGCCTGCCACAGCGTGGTAAAGGCACGGCCCAGCAGTGGGGAGGAGAACTGCTCCTCCCGCAGGGGCGGCTCCTCCGGGAACAGGCTCTCGTCCCGGATCAGCAGCCGCAGGATGCCCTCCTCCGCCCGGGCGGAGCGGATGTTGTCGTATCGCAGCTCCCGCTCCTTGGGCTGGAGCTGGACCGCCGGGTTCAGGTCCCGCCGCAGTTCCTGCCGCTTCTCCCGGGAGAGGCGGCGTTTGAAGGCCCGCTGGACCTCCAGCCTCATGGCCTCCGGCGTGATCTTGGCGGTCTCTGCGGCCCGGGTGGTGTAGATCTCCCGCTCTACCGGATTGGCAAGGGCGGCCAGCAGGGCGCTGACCTCCTCACAGTAGGCCACACGGGCCTCGTCACTGGAGAGGTCGTACTTACCCGCCGCCTGGGCCATGCGGAACTCGATGCCGTTCTCACTGCCGGTCAGCAGCGCCTCGAAGGCGTCTTTTCCCTGGAGCTTGATGAAGTCGTCGGCGTCCTGCTTTACCAGTTCGCCATCCTCCGTCCGCCGCCGGGGCAGCTGAAGGACCTTGACCGAAAACTCCGAGTTGTTCAGGATCTCCAGCGCCCGCTCCGTGGCGATCTTGCCGGCGTTGTCATTGTCGTAGCACAGCACCAGCTCCTTCGTGAACCGGCTGAGGAGCCGTGTCTGCTCCACTGTCAAAGCCGTCCCCATGGAGGCCACTGCGTTGTCGAATCCCGCTTGGTGGAGCGTTACCACGTCGATGTTGCCCTCGCAGAGGATGATGTTGGACCGCTTGGATTTCTTGGCCAGATTCAGTCCGTACAGAACCCGCCGTTTGGAGTACACCGGTGTCTCCTGGGAGTTCATGTACTTGGGCTCAGACTTGTCCAGGACCCGGCCGCCGAAGGCCACCACGTCTCCCCGCACATCGATGACAGGAAAGATGAGCCGGTTGCGGAACTTGTCGTACAGGCCGCCGTTCCGGTTCTGCACCGCCAAGCCTGCCTCCAGCAGCTCCGACTTCGTATAGCCCTTCTTCGTCATGGCCAGGATCAGCGCGTCCCAGGCATCCAGAGAGGCTCCCAGACCGAAGTTCACTGCCGTGGCCCTGCGAATTTTCCGCCGGTCCAGATATTCCTGCACCGCCCGCCCCTCCGGCTGTTGGAGCATCTGATAGTAGAACCGGGCCGCGTCCCGGTTCAGGTCCAGCAGACGCTGGCGCCTGCGGCCCGCCTCCCGGTCGCCGTCCTCCTCCGGTACCTCCATCCCCGCCCGTTTGGCCAGAAAGCGCACCGCATCCGGGAAGGAGAGATTCTCCTCCTCCATGATGAAGTTGATAACGCCGCCGCCCCGCTTGCAGCCGAAGCAGTAGTAGATCTGTTTGTCCGGAGAGACGGAGAAGGAGCCGGTCTTCTCACTGTGGAAGGGACACAGACCAAAGAGATTCGCGCCCTTTCGGGTCAGCTGCACATAGCTGCCCACCACGTCCACGATGTCACTCCGGGCCATCAGCTCGTCCAGAAAGCTCTGGGGAAAGGGCATGTCAAGGTCTCCTCCTTTCGGTGAGTGTTGCCAGATTTCCCGAGGGTCATACCCGAAAGCGAGGGCGTACCCAAAACGAGACATTTTAGATATACCCCGTTCTTTTGGGATTTCCTCTTTTTTTGCTGGATTTTTTCAAAAAGTTTTTGCCCAGTGGGTTTACAGACTGCCGCGGCCTGCGTAAAATGGTAGAAAAGCGTCGAAGCGGCGGAGAGGAGGCGTGAGATGTCCATCGAGCTTTGGGCGGCCCGGTTGGAGCGCCCGCTGACGGAGCGGGAGACGGAGGCCATGCTGCCCCTGCTGCCCCCGGAGCGGCAGGAGCGGCTGCTGCGGATCAAGCAGTCGGAAAAGCGGCGGGAGCCCCTGTGCGCCTATCTCATTCTACGCCATGCCTTGTGGGAGCAGTACCGCTGGCGGGAGCTTCCGCCTATCCGGCTCACCTCTCTGGGCAAGCCCTACTTCCCGGATTTCCCGGAGGTCCACTTCAATCTGAGCCACACCACCGGCGCGGTGCTGGTGGCCCTGTCCGGGGAGCCGGTGGGGGTGGATATCGAGCACATCCGGCCGGTGAGCGAGCGGGCCATGCGGCGTCTGGCGGATGTGACCACGGAACGGGCCTTCTTCCAGAGCTGGGTCCGGCGGGAGGCCCGGGCCAAGCGCAGCGGCGCTGGCGTGGGGACCATGCTGGCGTCGGAGACCCCGCTCCAGCCTGGGGAGCGATTCTATTTTCTGGACACCTTTCCGGGCTATGTGGCGGGAGTGGCCACCCGGGACGGGGGCCCGCCAGGCCAGGTGCGCAAATACTCCCTGGATGAGATGATGGGATAAAAGCGGGGGAGAAAAAAGGCGGCGGGGCACTGCCCCGCCGTCTCCCGGTCGGTTTATACGATCTTCCGCAAAGGCAGCGGCTCCGCCGCATCCTTCTGCTCCGCAAAGTAGCGGATGATGTCTTTTCGGGTGACGATCCCGGTGAAGTTCCCCAGGTCGTCCACCACAGGGATGAAGTTCTGGTTCATGGCGCTGTGGAGGAGCTCTTCCATGGTGACGGTGATCCGGACGGGAGGATAGCTGTTGCCCCGCAGAATGTCCCGGACCTGCAGCCGCTCCATGTCCTTCATGGAGTAGGCAGTCAAGGTCTCGCAGTCCTTGGACAGGAGCTGCCAGAGGAAATCCCCCTCACTGACTGTACCGACATATTTCCCATCCCGGCTGATGACGGGGATGGCGGTATAGCCGTGGTGCCGCATCTTTTCCAGTCCCTGACGGAAGGTGCAGTCATCGTACAGATAGGCGACGCTGTGCTTCGGGAGCAGAAAATAAGCTATGTTCACTTTGCTGCCTCATTTCTAAGGGCGGGGGCCCGCCCGTATTCGGCCTTTCCGGCCTTCTAAAAAAAGTATACAGGAAATGCCTGGGGAATTGGTGAATAATCTATGAAATCTGCCGGAGAACGGTCTTTACTTTTTCGACAGAGGCTGTTATTATAAAATGTGATATATGCAACAGAAGGGAGCGGCCGCGATGTTGACCCCACAGGAACTGAAAAAGAGCCCCTTGTTTCAGGACATCGGGTACGAGAATTACCAGCAGATGCTGGACTGCTTTCAGGCGGTGCAGCGGAGCTATCGGGTGGACGAGGTGATCTACGACTTCTCCGGCCCGGCTGGCAACGCCGTAGGCGTGGTGGAGCGGGGGGAGGCATCCCTGATCCGCATCGATGAGGAGGGAGTCGCCACTGTGCTGGAGGAGCTGGGCCCCGGCGGTGTGTTCGGCAAGAGCCTGGCGTTTTCCACCTCCGGCCGGGACAGCTTGGAAGTGGTCTGCCGCACGGCCTGCGACGTGGTGTTCATCGACTATCCTCATATTCTGAAGCGGTGTGAGCGGGCCTGCACCCATCACAGCCTGCTGGTGCAGAATATGCTGCGGCTGATCTCAGACAAGGCCCAGGCCCTGTCCGAGCGGGTGGACGTTCTCTCCCGCCGGTCCATCCGGGAAAAGCTCCTGTGCTACTTCAACCAGCTGGCGGAGAAGGAGGGGAGCCGGACCTTCCAGCTGCCCTTCTCCCTGAGTATGCTGGCGGATTACATCGCCACGGACCGCAGCGCCATGATGCGGGAGCTGAAGCGATTGAAGGAGGAGGGCGTCCTCCGGTCCGAGGGGCGGCGCATCACCCTTTGTACAGGATGATTGACCGGCCAGAAGGGGCGCTGGAAAGTTTGTTATTTTTTTCGCAGAATCCCCGCAAAAACGGATTGACTGCTTTCGGGGGTTGTGTTAAAGTATAGACAATGTGTCGTGTCGAAGGATACATCGCCGCAAATACCAAAATTCGATCATTCGGGAAAGAAGGAACACTATGTATCGTATCGTGAGAAAAGAGGCCCTCCGTCCCACCGTCACCCTGTATGAGATCGAGGCACCCCTGGTCGCCAAGAAGGCCCAGCCGGGCCAGTTCATCATCCTGCGCGTGGATGAGAACGGCGAGCGAATCCCCATAACGATCAACGACTATAACCCGGAGAAGGGCACCGTCACCATCATCGTCCAAACCGTGGGCGCCACCACGGAAAAGCTGAGCCACATGAAAGAGGGCGACAGCCTCCAGGACTTTGTGGGCCCCCTGGGCAAGGCCACCGAGACCGAGGGCAAGAAGAAGGTCTGCGTGGTGGGCGGCGGTGTCGGCTGCGCCATCGCGTATCCCGTGCTGAAGAAGTTCCACGACTGTGGGGCCGAGGTCCACGCCGTCATCGGCTTCAAGAACAAGGATCTGGTGATCCTGGAGGATGAGTTCCGGGCCGCAAGCAGCGTACTGAAGGTCTGCACCGACGACGGCTCCTATGGCCAGAAGGGCGTTGTCACCGAGGCGCTGAAGGAGCTGATTGACGCTGGCAACCAGTATGATGAGGTGTTCGCCATCGGTCCCATGGTGATGATGAAATTTGTTTCCAAGACCACGGAGCCCTACGGCATCCCCACCACCGTGTCCATGAGCCCCATCATGATTGACGGCACCGGCATGTGCGGCGGCTGCCGCCTGAGCGTGGGCGGCGAGATGAAGTTCGCCTGCGTGGACGGCCCGGATTTCGACGGCCACAAGGTGGACTGGGATCTGGCGGTCAAGCGGAACCAGATGTATCGGGACTTTGAGGCCCACAAATATGAGGAGACCTGCAACCTGTTCAAGAAGGAGGCCGAATAATCATGGCCAATATGTCTTTGAAGAAGAATCCCATGCCCTCTCAGGAGCCCGATGTCCGCAACAAGAACTTCGACGAGGTGGCCCTGGGCTATACTGAGGAAATGGCCATCGACGAGGCCAAGCGCTGCCTGAACTGCAAGAACCCCAAGTGCGTGAACGGCTGCCCCGTGAACGTACATATTCCCGAGTTCATCGCCAAGGTGGCGGAAGGCAAGTTTGACGAGGCTTTCGGCGTCATCACCTCCACCAACAGCCTGCCCGCTATCTGCGGCCGTGTCTGCCCCCAGGAGAACCAGTGCGAGGGCCAGTGCATCCGGGGCATCAAGGGTGAGCCCGTGGGCATCGGCCGTCTGGAGCGGTTTGTGGCGGACTATCACAATGCCCACGGCCATCAGGGCGGCGCTCCCGCCGTGCCGGAGAGCAACGGCCACAAGGTAGCTGTGGTAGGCTCCGGCCCTGCGGGCCTGACCTGTGCCGGCGATCTGGCCCGGAAGGGGTATGACGTCACCGTGTTCGAGGCGCTGCACCAGGTTGGCGGCGTGCTGGTGTACGGCATCCCGGAGTTCCGTCTGCCCAAGGCCATTGTGGCCAAGGAGGTGGCCCGGCTGGAACACTTCGGCGTGAAGATCATGACCGACACCGTGGTGGGCCGCACCATCACCGTGGACGAGCTGATGGATGAGATGGGTTTTGAGGCCGTGTTCATCGGCTCCGGCGCCGGCCTGCCTATGTTCATGAACATCCCCGGCGTCAACTACAAGGGCGTGCTGTCCGCCAACGAGTTCCTGACCCGCATCAACCTGATGAAGGCATACCTGCCCGATTCCGACACGCCCCTCATCCATCCCAAGAAGGTGGCCGTCGTAGGCGGCGGCAACGTGGCCATGGACGCCGCCCGGTGCGCCAAGCGCCTGGGTGCAGAGGTCTATGTTGTGTACCGCCGCGGCATGGAGGAACTGCCCGCCCGCCGTGAAGAGGTGGAGCACGCCGAGGAGGAAGGCATCATCTTCAAGACTCTCTGCAACCCGGTGGAGGTGCTGGCGGACGAGAACGACGATGTGAAGGGAATCCGCTGCATCCGGATGGAACTGGGCGAGCCCGATGCCTCCGGCCGCCGCCGTCCCATCGAGGTCCCCGGCAGTGAGTTCGACGTGGACGTGGACTGCGTTATTATGGCCCTGGGCACCAGCCCCAACCCCCTGATCAAGTCCACCACCAAGGGCCTGGAAATCAACAAGAAGGGCGGCATCGTGGTGAACGAGGACGGTCTCACCTCCCGCGAGAATGTCTATGCCGGCGGCGACGCCGTCACCGGTGCTGCCACCGTCATCCTGGCTATGGGCGCCGGCAAGACCGCGGCTAAGGCCATCGACGAGGCGTTGAGCAAGAAGTAAGATCTCCCGGACTTTTTACAAGGCGGGCAGCGAAAGCTGCCTGCCTTGTCCCTTTTGGTTGGAATCTGTCGGATTAGCCTTGACAGCAGGTGCGGGGACCGATACAATCAAGGTGCTTGGTTCCCTCAGGTGGAGGGCGCCACGCGGCTTTGGGACAGCGCGGAGGCGAACGCGGCAAACTGTGTCTTGGAGGGAAAAACGATGGCTTATTGCAGAAAATGTGGTGCATTGATCGATGACTATGCGGCGGTCTGCCCGAAATGCGGCACTCCTCAGAACGGAGGACCGAATAATCCTCCACCGGCAGCGGACAACGGCGGCTTCCTGTGGGGGCTTCTGGGCTGCTGTATTCCCATTGCAGGATTGATCTTGTTCCTGGTATGGAAGGATACCAAGCCCCGGACTGCCAAGGCGGCGGGCATCGGCGCCCTGGTGTGCGTGATCGCCTATGTACTGATGTACGTTGCGGCGGCGGCTCTGGGCATCAGCGCAGCGGTGCATGCCTATTAAGCTGCGGCGCTGGCTTTGGCGGTGGCTTCCGATTCTCTTCGGATGCCACTGCCGGCCGGATCGCTCTTTCCATTTTCGGGACGGAACGCCCTTTCCCATCTGCGCCCGGTGCACCGGGGAGCTGGCGGGCATCCTGGCGGGGCTGGCAACCTGGTGGGCGGTCCATCCCCCGGCGGGAGTGGCGGCTGTGCTGCTGGTTCCGTTGATTGCGGACGGACTTCTCCAGCTTTGTACGCCCTATGAGAGCGGTAATCTCCGGCGGCTGGCGACGGGGCTCCTCTTCGGCTACGGGCTGACGGTGCTTCTGCTCACGTCCTTGGGCTGGGCCTATCAATGGGGCTTTGGCTTTGGGAAAACATTGCTGGATCCCTGAGAAGATCAGCAGCCGTGACATCCAGGAGGCAAGACCATGCTGGAACTGTGTTTTGATATGTCAACCCGCGGTGCCCTGCGGGTGGCCCAGCGCTGTGGTGGGAGCGGACGGAAAGACCTCGGATTCGTTCTCAGCCGCACAGAGGACGGCGGAAATGTGACATCTACTACGGTCATCGGCTTCGATGACGGAAAAGCGCCCGCGGGAGAGGAGATCCACCAGATCCAGCGGGCCCAGCGGCGGCAGGCGGCCCTGGAACGGGAGGCCATCCCCCTGGGCGGCAGTCCGAGTGATGTACTGGTCTTGTCCCTGGGACTGGATATGGGGGATATCCGAGAACCGCTGGGTGCGGACCGGTGGGACCTGCTGCGCCGGTGGTGTGATGGTGATGATGAGACCACGGACCGGGACTGGCAGCGGAATTTGGAGGCAGCGGAGCGATTGAGGTCCTGCGGCTCTAGGGACGCCGTCCGTATTTGGGTGGACCATACGCCATACGGCGCCTGCGGTCTGCTCCACGCTGCCAGCCTGCTGAAAGACACAAAGGCCGACGTCCGCGTGGTGTTCCTGCCGCCCTGGCGGGAGTGGCCGGACGGCGTCGTGGAGACCTACCTGGGTTGGGGCGAGGTGGAGCCGGAGCTGTTCGGACGCTTCCTGTCCCGGGAGGAGCCGCTGCCGCCGGTGATGCTGGGCGCTATGGCCCATCGGTGGGAGGTGCTCCGGCAGGAGAACGCGCCGCTCCGGGCGGTGGTGAACGGCCGGGTCCGCAGCGTGGGGGAGGACTTCTACGACGAAATGATCCGACGCCATCTGCCCGAGGGCCAGACGAAGATCGCCAACATCATTGGAGAGGTTCTGGGCCGGGAGAAGCCGGGCATCGGCGACGTCTGGCTGGCGGAGCGCATCCGGCAGATGCTCTCCACCGGGGAGCTGCGGATGCTCCAGGAGGACCGGGAGCGGTTTTACCGCTCTGTGGTAGAAAGGACTTGACATTTCCCGGGAAATCTGTAAAATAAAACATCAATATAGGTCCGCCGCCGGGCGGACAAAGGCGTTTGCCCCTGCATCCGTAGGCCATTGGAGATGCGGGGCGCGGGCGCCTTTTATTTTTTGCTGTCAGAGGAGGAGTGATTTGCATGGCATGGGTATTTCTGGCATGCGCGGGACTTCTGGAGGTGTTCTGGTCCTCGTTCCTGAAACTGTCCGATGGCTTCACGAAGCTGGGCTGGTCCGTGATGACCATTGCGGGGATGCTGGCCAGCTTCTATTTGCTGAGCCAGGCCATGAAGACGCTTCCCCTGGGCACTGCCTACGCCGTCTGGACCGGCATCGGGGCCGTAGGCTCCGTGGCGGTGGGCATCCTGATCTTCAAGGAGCCGGTGACCGCCGCCCGGATGTTTTTCACCGTGTTGCTGCTGACGGGCATTGTCGGCATCAAGCTGACCTCTTCCCACTGAGGGAAAACAGAAAACGAGGACCGGTCCGGTCCTCGTTTTTCCATAGATGCCGTTACAGGTCCACCACCGTCACATCGTGGCCCGTGTGGGGGAGAAAGACATGCAGCAGGTCCTCCGTCCGCAGGCGGAGGCTGGCGTCGTTCTTGCAGGGGTGGCAGCCGAACCAGGCCGCGTCATGGACTGCCCGGTCCATCACCAGCCGGACCCGGCGCTCCGTGTCATAGGCCAGGCCCAGCACGCTGGCAGAGCCGGGGGTGCAGCGGAGCATGGACCCCATCAGCTCCGGCGGGGCGAAGGAGAGGCGGGTGGTGCCCAGTTGGGCGCTGAGGACCTTGGTCTGGAAGGGCTTGCCGCCGGGCATGGTCAGCAGGTAGAACGCCGTCTTCTGCCGGTTGCAGAGAAACAGGTTCTTGCAGATGGAGATGCCCAGCACCTCGCTGACCACATCGCAGTCGGCGATGGTGTCGGCGGTCTCGTGGGCCACCCAAGCATAGGGGATGTGCAGCCGGTCCAGCAGGGCAAAGGTCTCCAGCTCCACGGCGGCGCGGCCCTCTGCCGGGGCGGCGGTGCGGATCTCTGAGATCTCCACGGCTCACACCCCCGCCAGCAGCTTTTCCCCGGCCCGGTAGATGTCACCGGCGCCTACGGTGAGGATCAAGTCGCCGGGCCGGGCCGCCTGCCGCAGAGCCGCCGCCGCCTTGTCCAGGGTGGAGCAGTACACAGCGCCGGGGATATTGCGGCACAGGTCCGCCGAGGAGATGCCCAAGGTGTTCTGCTCCCGGGCGGCGAAGATCTCCGCCAGGATGGCCACGTCCGGGATTTTCAGCTCTTCCACGAACCGCTCGAACAGCTTGGCGGTGCGAGAGTAGGTGTGGGGCTGGAAGGCCACCACCAGCCGTTCATACCCCATTTCCTTGGCGGTGGTGAACAGGGCGTGGAGCTCGTCGGGGTGATGGGCGTAGTCATCGTAGACCTCCGCCCCATGATAGGTACCCTTGTGCTCGAATCGGCGGCCGGCGCCGGTGAAGGAGGCCAGGCCCGTCTCCACCGCATGGCCCGGCAGGCCCAGTGCCCAGGCCGCAGAGGCTGCCGCCAGGGCGTTGAGAACATTGTGGTGGCCGTAGACGTGGAGCTCTACGCGGGCGTATTTCTCGCCGCGGATCATCACGTCGAATACCGGCCTGCCGTCCACCTCCGTCAGATTGGCGGCGGTGCAGTCGGCGGCATGGTCCAGGCCGAAGGTGAAGATGGGATGCTCCAGCCCGGCCACCGCCTCCATGGCGCTGGCGTTGTCCGCATTGACGATGACGGACCCCGCCGGGGGCACCAGCTCCGCAAACCGGCGGAAGGAGTGCTGGATGTCGGCCAGATCCTTGAAGAAGTCCAGGTGGTCCTCCTCCACGTTCAAAATCACTGCCACGGTGGGGAAGAAGCTGAGGAAGCTGTTGCAGTACTCACAGGACTCCAGGATGATGGTGTCCCCCTGGCCCACCCGGTAGCCGGCGTGGAGCAGGGGCAGGGTGCCGCCGATCATCACCGTGGGATCCGCCTCCGCCGCCATGAAGATGTGGGTGCACATGGAGGTGGTGGTGGTTTTGCCGTGGGTACCGGCCACGCACAGCGCGTTGGGATACCGCTGCATGATGGCACCCCAGGCCTGGGCCCGCTCGTACACGGGGATACCCCGGGCCACGGCACCGGCGATCTCCGGGTTGCTGTCGTGGACGGCAGCGGTGCGGACCACCAGATCGCAGTCCCCCAGGTTTTCGGCGTTGTGGCCGATGGCCACGGGGATGCCCAAGGACCGGAGGTGGCAGACCGTGTCGCTCTCCGTCATGTCGGAGCCCTGGACATGGAGGCCCATGCCCCGCAGCACCTCCGCCAGGGGGCACATGGACACGCCGCCGATGCCCACCAGATGGGCCCGCTTGCCGGGGACGATATAGTCGCGGATGGGATGGAGATTGTTCATCATGAAAAGACTCCTTATCTGAAGCGCACTGCCAGCGCGCCGCTGATGATTCTGTGGGAATACCATGAGGTTGCCCAAAAACCTGCAATTCCTTACCAAATATTTCATTATAGTATGAGAAGACGGAAAATGCAACCAGAGAAATCCAGGGCCCCGTTTCAAGATCAGCGGTGGCGGCCCCAATTCCGTCGGCTTCACCAAACTGAGCGCAGCCGTAAGAGGAAGGTAATTTGCCGCATACCTGTGGCAGCTTTGCGTAATTTGCCGGTTTGGATACGTGCCGCAGGAATCAACAAATCTTGCCTGCCGCAAAAGAAAGAAGCCAAAAGCCGCCTGCACAGTCTGAACGCAAATGTTAATATACGTTGCTTGCGAAAACAGGCTGTTTCTCGTACAATGGCGTTAATCAGAAAGGAGTTCATTCCCTATGTTATGTGAAAACATCAAAGCCATCAGAAAATCAAAAGGGCTATCGCAGGAGGAACTTGCGATCAAGCTGAATGTGGTGCGGCAGACCATCTCCAAATGGGAGCAGGGATTGTCTGTTCCGGATGCTGATATGCTGATCTCCCTGTCAGGGGCGTTTGAAACACCTGTGAGCACGCTGCTCGGAGAACCTGTCACAGCGGCGAAGGCTGATGACCTGAAAGCGGTTTCCGAAAAGCTGGAGATCATAAATTTGCAGCTGGCACAGGGGAAGGAGCTGCGGCGAAAAACAGCTCGCTGCCTGCTTATTGGATTGTGTACGGCCATCGTAATTATTTCCGCAGTTTTCATTTACTGCGGGAGTCCTTATCTGGGGTGGAATTATCACGATCCGGAAACCGCCGTTGTTGGAGTCGCTTTTCACGCATTTGAATGGCTGTTTGTCAGGTTTGCGCCGATGCTCTTGATAGGAGCAATCCTTGGGATTTTCCTGACACGGAAGAAGGCATAGAGCGGGCCTGTTTTGGGGTGCAATTCAGTTCCCGAAATTCCAGCCTGAGGGGCGGAAGGCATTGCTTCCACGCCTGGACAACATGGGCAGCTGTGTTCCGCGGGGAAAACAGCTGCCCACGTCTTTTGCCCACGGGTGGAAACATGACCGGCTGTGAAGGAGCGGAGATCCAGGCATAGTTTCACCCAAATGACAGAAGATTTCCTTGTTCCGTGAAATCACGATCATACTTCAAAAGGCAGAATCCGGTGGACCCTGCCTTGCGGCGGGTCGCTTGGTGTGGTATCATCAGAGCAGCGCGAGGTACAGGAGGAATGGAGGAGGCCCATGATCCGAAGAATGGGGAAGGGCGACCTGGATGCTGTGGCGGCCATCTGGTTGGACGCCAACCGGGAAGCCCACGATTTCATCCCAGCAGCCTATTGGCTGGGACATTTTGAAGAGGTCAGGACTGCGCTGGCCCGGGCGGAGGTCTGGGGCTTTGAGACGGAGGCGCGGGCCGAAATTTCAGGCTTCATCGGACTTCTGGGAGACTACATCGCCGGCATCTTCGTCCGGAGGGAGGCCCGGTCCGGCGGCGTGGGCCGGCAGCTGTTGGACCACGTGAAGACCAGCCGCGGGCAGCTGCGCCTGCAGGTCTACCGGAAAAACCTCCGGGCGGCAGCTTTCTACCGGCGGGAGGGGTTCCGTGTCCTGGAGGAGGGCGTGGATCCCGAGACTGGGGAAGCGGAACTTCTTATGGAGTGGCGATGGGACGGCCCGCAGAGCTGATCCGCGATACGCAAGGAGAATGGACATAAGGGAGGTGGACACATGACGACGGTAATGATCCCCGCTCCGGTAGGGGAGATCCTGAAAACACTGGAGGCGGCGGGGTATGGCGCATGGTGCGTGGGCGGCTGCGTCCGGGATGCCCTGCTGGACCGGATGCCGGGGGACTGGGATGTGACCACTTCCGCCCGGCCGGAGGAGACTATGGCCCTGTTTGCCGGCCGGGCTGTCCCAACTGGTCTGCGCCACGGCACCGTCACCGTAAAGACGGAGCAGGGTGGCGTGGAGATCACTACACTCCGGCGGGACGGTGCCTATCGGGACCACCGGAGGCCGGAGACCGTGACGTTCACCGACTCTCTGGAGGAGGATCTGCGGCGCCGGGACTTCACCATCAACGCGATGGCAGCGGACCTGCAGGGGACCCTGTACGACCCTCTGGGCGGCCGGGCAGACCTGACGACGAAGGTCCTGCGGTGTGTGGGAGAGCCGGACCGCCGGTTCGGCGAGGATGCCCTCCGCATCCTGCGGGGACTGCGGTTCGCGGCGGAGCTGGGGGTCACTGTCCATCCGGATACAGCGGTGGCCATCCACCGGAACCGGGAATTGCTGAGAGCCATTGCTCCGGAGCGGATCTGGGCGGAGCTGAAAAAGCTGGTGTCCGGAAAATGGGCCGCAGAGGTCCTGCGGGCCTATCCGGATGTGGCTGGCGTCTTCTGGCCGGAGATTCTGCCCATGGTGGGGTTTGACCAGCGGAACGGCCACCATTGTTACGATGTGTGGGAGCACACCCTCCATGCCATGGAGAAAGTGAAACCGGAGCCGGAGCTGCGGCTGACCATGCTGCTTCACGATATTGGAAAGCCAAATTGCTTTACAGTGGATGGGCTGGGCTGCGGACACTTTTACGGCCATCCGGCGGAGAGCGCCCGCATGGCGGAGGCCATGCTGGGTCGCCTCCGGGCCGAGACGGTTCTCCGGGAGACGGTGGTGCAGCTGGTGGCTTGGCATGACCGCAACATCCCACGCACCCGCCCGGGCGTGGCTCGGGCACTGGGGGCACTGGGGGAGCGGGACCTGCGGCGTCTGCTGGATGTGAAGCGAGCGGACAATCTGGCTCAGGCCCCGGCGTACCGCTTCCTGCAGGGGGAGATCGACAGGGCGGAATGCATCCTGGACCAGCTGCTGGTGGAGGGCGCCTGCGTATCCCTGCGGCAGCTGGCGGTGAACGGGCGGGACCTGCTGGCCATGGGACTCTCCGGCCCCGCGGTGGGACAGACTTTGCGGGAACTGCTGAACGCTGTGCTGGATGACTCCCTGCCTAACGAGCGTCACGCGCTGTTAGCTGCTGTCAGGGATCGGGCATACCGAATCTGAAGGCAACGGAAAAGAGAGAAGCCCCGGACACACGTGTGCCCGGGGCTTTTGGTATGAACTGGGAGAAGGGGAATCGCTCAGAACAGGCGCAGCTGTTCCGCCTCCCGGCGGCGGCCGGTGGTCTCCCGGACCACCGTCTCCGGCAGTTCCCGCAGGAAGGGAGAGAACTCCGGCGCGGCGGTGAGGATCAGCTCCTCCCGGGCCCGGGTGAGGCCCACAAAGAAGAGCCGCCGCTCCTCTTCCGCATCCGCCGGGCGGCCGGGGGACTCCAGGGGCATCGCTCCGGCGGAGAGACCCGCCAGGAACACCGCAGGGAATTCCAAACCCTTGGCACCGTGGAGCGTCATCAGGCGCACTGCGCCGGAGGCCCAGTGTTTGCCGGATGCCCGCCGGAGGTCTGCCTCCTGGCCCAGGACCAGAGCATTCCAGAGGCTGTCGAAGTCCTCGTGGAATACCGCCGTGTTCCGCAGGCGTTCCAGGGCTGGAGAGGTGCCGTACTGTTCCTCCCACTGTTCCACCAGCTTCCGGGGTGTTTCCGTCCGGACCAGAGGGAGCCAGACCTCCGCCCGGTCCAGCCAGTTTTCCAGAATGCCGTGGCCCCGGACCGCCTCCTGCAGGGCCGCCGAGTCCAGCGTGCCCATCTTTTGGCAGAGCGTCTGGGCCTTCTGGATGAGATCTGCCGGGCAGTTCCACAGCAGCCGGAGGGCGGACTCCAGCGCCGCGTTGTCTGCTGGCACCACCAGGGAACGGAGGAAGCCCAGCGCCCCCCGAACCGCCGGGTCATCCAGGAAGTCCTCCCGCCCGGTGACAAGACAGGGAATATCGTCGTGGCGGAGGCATTTCTCCACCAGCTCCAGCTGCCGGTGGGTGCGGCAGAGCACCGCAATATCGGAAAAGGCCCGCACCGTCCGCTCGTGGCCCAGGGCCTGGGCCTCCAGCATGTCCACGCCGCCGGTCATACGGCCGATCTCCTTGGCGATGAATACGGCCTCGGAGAAGCTGTCCGCTGCCTGGACCAACTGCACGGCAGGACCGGCGGGGCAGTGGGGAGTCAGTATTCGGCCCCCGCCGGGATTATGACCGATCACTGCCAAGGCCGTATCCAGAATGGCCGGAGCAGAGCGGTAATTTTCTGTTAGGTGAATTTCCTTTACACCAAGTTGCTCCTCTTGAAGCCGCTGGAAGCACCGGCAGTCGGCGCCCCGGAAGCCGTAGATGGACTGGTCCGGGTCGCCGATGACGAACAGCTCCCCGCTCCGGCTCCAGGACCGGACCAGCCGGTATTGGATATCGTTGATATCCTGAAACTCGTCCACCAGCACATGACGGAAGCACCGCAGGCCGGTGACATCCCGCTTCAGTCCTTCGGTCAGCAGGTCGTCGAAGTCCAGGGCGCCCAGGTCTCGCAGCCGGGCCTGATAGGCGTCGTACAGCTCCGCGTCCAGACCGGTATCCTCCGGGGACACGCCGTTTTTCACCCGGGAGACAGACTGGAGCAGCGTTTTTCCGCCGCCCTTTCGGCCGGACTCCCGCAGCACCTGCTCCGCGATGGTCAGGGCCTCGCCGGGGCTGATGAGCCGCACGTCGCCAAGCAGTTTCAGACAGATGGCGTGGAAGGTGCCGATGGTCATGGCCGCCACCGCCCGCTTGCCGCCCAGACGCTGTTCCAGCCGGGCGCGCATCTCCGCCGCCGCTTGATTGGTGAAAGTGACGGCGGTAATCTCCCCGGGGCGGACGCCCCGCTCCTCCACCAGCCAGGCGATCCGGGCCACCAGGGTGCGGGTCTTGCCGGTGCCGGGGCCCGCCGTCACAGCGGTTACCGGCGCGGTGGAGGTGACGGCCTCCAGCTGCGGGGGATTCAGCGCCTCCGGCTGGGGAGCAGCCGGGGCCGCTTCCGGCGCCAAAACGCGCTGCAGCTCCCGGCGGGGCTTGGATTTGCGCACAGGCAGGTCCAGGCCGAACAGAGAGATCTGCCCGCTGAACCGGGCGATCTCACCGGGGGTCAGCAGGGAGATGACGCCGTACTCCCCGTCAAAGCCCGCCCGGCGCTCCACCTGCCCGGCCCGCAGGCGGCGGATGCCCTCCGCCACGCAGGGGCCGGCCGTGTGGGCGATGTCCTCCACAGGCACCTCCCGCAGGATGGAGAACTCCGGCCCCAGGGCATGGAGCATCTGCTCGTACAGCGTCTGGGTATTTTTCCCGGCGGCGGAGACTCCGGTGGAGGCGGCGATCACCTCCGGCAGGGGCGCCAAACTCTCAAAGGGTTTGGCACCCTCGGGACGAAACCCTGCAGGACGGTCCGCCAGGGCCTCCACCCGGTGCTCCACGCCGATGGTCAGTTTCTTCCCGCAAACGGGGCAGACGCCGCCCAGCGCCGCTGTCTCCGCCGGGGTCAGGCAGACGCCGCAGTTCCGGTGGCCATCCAGGTGGTACTTGCCCTCCTCGGGGAAGAACTCCACCGTGCCCTGGAATCCCTCTCCGGTGCGGATGGCCCGGACCAGCTCCGGGTAGGTGAGGCCGGTGTCCAGAAGATCCGCCTCCCGGCCCAGCTTGGAGGGGGAATGGGCGTCGGAGTGGGAGACCAGGGTGAGTCCGTCCAGGGCAGAGACCCGCCAGTTCATGGGCGGATCAGAGGAGAGGCCCGTCTCCACCGCGTGGATGTGGCCGGTCAGATCCCCGAAGCACTCCTCCATGGTATCGAAGCCGGAGAAGGCGCCAAACAGAGCGAAGTGGGGCGTCCAGATGTGAGCGGGGATGAATTCCGCGTCCGGGCAGGTGTCCAGGGTCAGCTCCAGCAGGTCCCGGCTGTCCAGCCCCAGAATGGGCCGTCCGTCGGAGTGGATGTTGCCGATGGCCTCCAGCCGGGCGGAGAGCTCGTCCGCCACCTCCAGAGAGGGCAGCAGGATCAGGTTGTGGACTTTCCGGGTTCTGCCGTGGCGCTTGTAGATGCAGCTGATCTCCCCGGTGATAACGAACCGGGGCGCCTCGCCCGGGGCGACATCCGGCAGGCGCAAATCCTGGCGCAGGGTATAGACGCCCTCTCCGGCGGGCACCAGCTGCTCCCGCAGCTCGGCGCGCCAAGCGGGGTGGGTGAAGTCCCCGGTGCCCACCATTCGGATGCCCTTTCGCCGGGCCCACCAGTCCAGGTGGGGGAGATCTCCGTCCTTACTGGTGGCCCGGGAAAAGCGGGAGTGGATGTGGAGGTCGGCAATGTACATGGAAGTCCTCCTCTGTCGAATCAAGTCGATTCCATTATAATCTCTTCTGTCCGGCGGTGCAAGGCGGAGAAAAGCAGTCCGGCGTGTTCCGCCGGGCTGCTGAAAAAATCATTTATGGGTTCTGCCTGCCGGAGGGCATGCGCTTCGGGACGCGAGCCAGGCGCGGGAACACTGCCCGGAACAGGGAGGAGGCCAGGATGACCCCAACCGCCAGGGCGGCCGCCATGCCCAGAGTGCCCAGCAGGGCGCTGAGGAATTGCTCTGTGTCGCCCTCCAGACAGTAGCCCATGGCGTAGTAGATGCCGCCGCCGGGCACCAGGGGCAGCAGGGCCACCAGCTGATAGCCGGTGACGGGGCAGCGGCGGATACGTGCCATGACTTCCGAGAACAGACTGATGGCCATGGCGGCGAAAAAGCCTGCCAGGATGGTCTTGCCGGCCAGCAGATACACCAGCCATCCCAGAGCGCCGCCACAGCCGGCAATCAGCTTGCCGGGGCCATGGATATTGAACACCAGAGTGAATCCGATACAGCCGGCGAAAGCACACAGGCAGGGCAGAACATATTGAGACCAGATATCCATAAAAGTAGATCCCCTTTACAGAATATACCCGATGCCCAGGCCCACAGCGGCCCCCAGAGCGATACCCGTGGCGATCAGAATAGCCTCCGCCGTCCGGCTGAGTCCGGAGTAGGTGTCGCCGGCCACGATCTCCCGCATGGCGTTGGTCAGGGCCACGCCCGGCACCAGCAGCATCAGGACGCCGATGGTCACCAGGTCCACATTATTCCCCAGGCCCGCCCGCACCAGCAGAAGAGACAGCAGGGAGGCGATGCCGCTGCATACCAGCGTCCGCAGAAAGCTGTTGCTGCCCAGCCATCTGCCGCCGAAGAGCAGGCAGGTGCCCACCACCAGACCGCAGAAGAAGGCGCTCAAGCTGTCCCAAAACCCGCCGCCGAACAGGGGACAGAAGAAAGCGGGGGCGATACCGTAGCCCAGCAGCACCGTGGCGGGGCGGTGGCGGCGGCAGGAGGCAGGGAGGCGGTCCACCATGGCCCGGGCCTCGTCCAGGGGCGGTACGGTACGGCAGAGCTGGCGGCATAAAGCGTTGCAGCTCTCCAGTAGCTCCAGATCCGTGCCGTGGGCACTGATCCGGCGCATCCGGGTCACCGGACGGCCATCCTCCGCCATCAAACTGACAATCAAACAGCTGGGGATGGCAAACACCTGGGCGTCCTTGCCTTGGTAGGCCTGCAGCAGCCGGTAGACGGACTCCTCCACACGGGAGATTTCCGCGCCGCTCTCTGCCAGCAGGCAGCCCAGCGATGTGGCCAGATTCAACAGCTTGTCCGAATCCATAAAACGCCTCCTCTCGCCTTTTTAAGATATGCGATTTTTGGAAAAAACACAAGGGATATTTTGACGAAACGCGCCGCGCAGGGGAGCCCTTGACAAAAAGGAGCGGTTCCTGTATAATCAAATAGTCCGAAATCGGACGAAATAAGGCGGGAGGGATTCGATGGGACAGGAGGTTCTGGATGCTTTCTGGAAATCCAATGACCGAATCTACAATGAGAATACCCTGCTGTACCACCGTCTGGCCCGGGCCTGCGGCCTGCCGGACTGCGCCTTCTGGCTGCTGTACACCCTGCGGTCGGAGGAGGCGCCCCTGACCCAGACCCAGTTGAGCGAGCAGCTGTCCCTACCCAAGCAGACGGTGAATTCCGCCCTGAAAAAGCTGGTGGAGGAGGGAGTCCTCCGCTTGGAGGCGGCGGACGGCAATCTGAAAAACAAGCGGGTCTGTCTGACAGAGGCGGGCGAGGCATTTCTCCGCCGCACTGTGGACCGCGTGTTCGGCGTAGAGAGCGCCGCGGCCGCCCGCCTGACCGAGGAGGAGCGGTCGGCGCTTGTGGCATTGAGCCAGAAGCTGCTGGATGCCTTTCGGGCGGAGACGGAAGCTTTTTTACAGACCGCTGCGATAGGAGACTGATGTATGCAGATCAAACTTTCTGACCATTTCACCTACGGACGGCTGCTGCGTTACACACTGCCGACCATCGTTATGATTATCTTCACCTCTCTGTACAGCGTGGTAGACGGACTGTTCGTATCCAACCTGGTGGGGGACCTGGCCCTGTCGGCGGTGAATATCGCCTTCCCCATCACTATGATCATCGGCGCCTTCGGCTTCATGCTGGGCACCGGCGGCAGCGCCATCGTGGCCCGCACGCTGGGGGAGGGGAAGCCGGAGCTGGCCTCCCGGTATTTCACGCTCTTCATCTGGTGCGTGGCGGGGCTGGGCGTGGTGCTCTCCATTGTGACCATCGCCTTCATCGAACCCATCATGCGTTTTGCCGGGGCTAGCGACCTGCTGCTGGAAGACTGCATCGCCTACGGCCGGATCCTGCTGGCCGGCAGTGCCGTGTTCATGCTCCAGAGCGCCTTTCAGAGTTTCTTTTCCGTGGCGGAGAAACCCAAGCTGGGGTTACTGCTCTCCCTGGCTGCCGGAGCCACCAACATCACCTTTGACTACGTGTTCATCGCCCTGCTGGGAATGGGTGTCACCGGTGCCGCATGGGCCACAGTGCTGGGCTACTGCGTGGGCGGTGTCATCCCGGTGGTGTACTTCCTGCTTCCCAGAAGAGAAGGCCTGCGGCTGGTGCGGACGAACTTTTATGGCCGGGAACTGCTTCACGCCTGTATCAACGGCTCCTCGGAGCTGATGAGCAACATCTCCGCCTCCGTGGTGGGCATCCTCTACAACATCCGGCTGATGGACCTTCTGGGAGAGCCGGGCGTGGCGGCCCACTCGGTGATGATGTACGTGGATTTCGTGTTTGTGGCTGCCTTTCTGGGGTTCTCCATGGGCAGCGCCCCCATCGTCAGCTATCACTACGGGGCGGAGAACTATGATGAGCTGAAGAACATCTTCCGCCGCAGCGGCGTCATCATCGCCGCTACCTCCGTGGCGATGGTGGCGGCGTCGGAGCTCTTAAGCCGGCCCCTGTCTGCTGCCTTCGTGGGGTACTCTCCGGACTTGCTGGAGCTGACCACCCACGGCTTCCGGATCTTTGCCCTGTGCTACCTATTCTGCGGACTGAATATCTACGCATCCGCCTTCTTCACGGCCCTGTGCAACGGCGCCCTGTCGGCCCTGATCGCCTTCACCCGCACGCTGCTGCTGCGGGGTGGACTGGTGCTGGTGATGCCGGTGTTCTTCGGCGTGGATGGCGTCTGGTGGTCCGTGGCGGCGGCGGAACTGCTGGGGGTGGTGCTCTCGGTGGTGCTGCTGGTGCTGATGCGGCGGCGTTACCATTACGCCTGACGGGGGAAAACGCGGATATGTTACAAGACGGCGGCTCCGCTCAGGTGGTATGCTGGCTGGTGCCGACAGGAGGGAAGAACCATGAGACAAGCGGCGCGGACCGCCCGATATGACCAGGCTCTGGGGCTGGAGGCGTACAGCCTCCGGGCGGTGGACAGGCCCTTTCCCAGCCACTTTCACGACCATTATGTGATCGGCGTGGTGGAGCGGGGGACCCGGACCCTCACCTGCGGCCGCCAACGGCAGGTCATCGGCCCGGGAGACGTGCTGCTGTTCAACCCGGGAGACAGCCATGCCTGCATCCAGGCGGACGGGTCTCTGGACTACCGGGGACTGAATATCCCACGCAGCACCATGCTGGCCCTGGCGGAGGAGATCATGGGCAGCCGGGCAATGCCCGGCTTTTCCGTGGCCGTGGTTCGGGACGGAGAACTGGCAGGCCGCCTCCGGGCCCTGCACCGGGCGGTGCTGGGGGAGGAGCCGGAGCTCCGGAGGGAGGAGGCGCTGCTGCTGGCCTGGGGCCTCCTGCTGCCGGGGTACGCCGGGATGGTGGAAACGGTTTCTGCCTGCCGGGTGGAGGTGGAGCGGACCTGTGCGTTCATCCGGAGCCACTATGCCCGGCATATCACGCTGGAGGAGCTCAGCCTTCAGGCGGGACTGAGCAAATCCGCCCTGGTCCGGGCCTTTGCCAAGGCCAAGGGCGTCACGCCCTACCGCTATCTGATGGCGGTGCGGATCAGCGAGGCACGGCGCCTGCTGGAACGGGGTGTCTCCTCTGCAGAGGCCGCCGTGGAGACAGGCTTTTCCGATCAGAGCCATTTCACCAACTATTTCACTGCCTTCACCGGCCTGACGCCGGGGGCCTGCCGGGAGCTGTTCCGGCAGGAATGGGAGAGAGGATGACACAGCCGTGGAGACGAATCCTGCACGGGGCCACCTGGCGGCCCTGCTGACCATTGTGATCTGGGGGACCACCTTCATCTCCACCAAGGTGCTGCTGGTGGATTTCCAGCCGGTGGAGATCTTGTTTATCCGGTTCATGATGGGCTTTCTGGCGCTGCTGGCAGTCTGTCCTCGCCGCCTGCAGGGCGTCACACGGCGCCAGGAGGGATTGTTTGCCCTGGCGGGGCTGTGCGGCGTGTGCCTGTACTACCTGCTGGAGAACATCGCCCTGACGTACACCATGGCCTCCAACGTGGGGGTCATCATCTCCGTGTCTCCCTGCTTCACCGCCCTGCTGACCCATTTTCTGATGCGGGGCGAGGAGCGGCTGCGGCCCACATTTTTCGCAGGCTTTGCGGTGGCCATGGCGGGGATCTGCCTTATCAGCTTCAACGGCTCTGCCCTGGAGCTGGACCTCCGGGGGGATTTGCTGGCGCTGCTGGCCGCCTTCGTGTGGGCCTGTTACGCCCTCTTGTCCCGGAAGATCAGCGCCCTGGGCCATCCCACTGTCCTGACCACGCGGCGAACCTTTTTCTACGGGCTGGCATTCATGCTGCCGGCGCTGATGGTCTCTGGCGTCCGGCTGGAGCTCACGCGACTCACAGCCCCGGTGAACCTGGGGAATCTGCTGTTTCTGGGGCTGGGGGCCTCGGCCCTGTGCTTCGTCACCTGGAACTTCGCGGTGAAGGCACTGGGGGCGGTGAAAACCAGCGTGTACATCTATCTGGTGCCGGTGATCACAGTGGCGGCCTCCGTGCTGATCCTGCGGGAACCCTTCACCTGGATGACCGGAGCCGGTACGGTACTGACCCTGATCGGGCTGCTTCTCTCTGAAGGCAAACTCCATTGGAAAGAGGGAACACACCATGAAACAGGAACTGGACAAATGCGTCCTGGTGATTGATGAGGCCATGCCCCGGGGCCTCGCTGCCAACACAGCGGCCATCCTGGGCATCACATGGGGCCGGCTGCGGCCGGAACTGGTAGGGGAGGACGTGACCGACGCTGCCGGAGCCATCCACCCCGGGATCATCCGCACGCCGGTGCCGGTGCTCTCCGGCAGGCCGGAGACTTTTCAGACCCTGCGGCGGCAGCTGGCCGAGCTGGAATTTGCAGATGTGGCGGCTGTGGACTTCACAGATCTGGCCCAGAGCTGCCGTACCTACGGCGAGTTCATCGAAAAAATGGCCCGCACCGGGCCGGGGGAGCTGCGATACCTGGGCATGGCCCTTTTGGGCCCCCGGCATCAGGTGGACCGGCTGACCGGAAGCCTGCCGCTGCTGCGGTAGGGAAAAAACGCAAGAATGGGGCCGCGCCCGGTTGCGGCCCCATTCTCGTATCATTTCCAGGAGGGCTTATGGCCCCTGCTGGATCAACAGATCCACCTCAGCATCACCGCCATTGGTGTACAAATAGCTGCAGGCAAAGCCGTTCGCTTCCCAGATGGCATATGACATACTATCGTATTGGTAGTATGCGACGCTGACGCCCGCAATCTCTCTGCTCTCCTCCAGTGTGCCGCCGTAGATTCCGCTGATGTCTCCACTCCCATACTGGATACGAAACTGGGAGCCGTCCGCATAGTCCACCTGTCCCATGGTGGGGTACCCATCTGAGATGAACACGGAGTACGCCTCCACCTCTTTCTCCAGCACAGGGACCTTGAAGTCCAGATATGCTTCCATCTCTGCGGCGGACGCGACTGTGAGGATGGGATTCGGGATTTGAACCTGCTGAGGATCCGGGGCAGCGCGCCCTCTGCCCTGAATCAGCAGTGCCCCGCCGGCGGCCAGCAGGCACAGGCAGGCCGCCGCGGCGCCCCACCGGACCCAAAAGGACTGCCCGTGTTTTCGCCTGTACCGGGCGGCCTCTTCCACATACCTGCCGTCGAGCGCACTCAGAGCATCGGAAAACTTCTTTGCATTCATAAAAACGCCTCTCTTTCTGCCAGATATTGTTTCAGCTTCCTTCGGATCCGGGTCAGCCGGACGGAGATATTTTTTTCGCTCAGCCCGACAAGCCCGGCGATGTCCCGGCAGCTGTCAGAAAACCAGTAGCGCCGCATGAAGATTACGCGGTTCTCTGCGGACAGCGTATCCAAAAAGCACGCAATGACGCGGGCGAGCTCCCTTGCCTCCACCTCTTCCTCGGCGCTCTTTCGGTCTGGAAGACACTCCTCGACTTCCTGCAAAGCAAGGGTGTAAGGACTGTTTCGCTTGGCAGCGCCCTTTTTCCAATAGCACTTCAGGGAAATGTTGCGGACGATCCGCGCCATATAGGGCAGCAGAGAGTCCGGCTTTGCCGGGGGAATGGCATTCCATGCCCCCAGGTACGCATCATTGACGCACTCATCTGCGTCCTGCCTGTCATTCACGATGTGATAGGAGAGACTGTGGAATAGTTTTCCATATTTCGCGTCCAATGCCTCGATAGCCTGTTCGGAACGTGCAAAGAACAGTGTGATGATCTGTTCCTCATCCATGGTTGCTCCACCTCCTTTCCGGTTTCACTTTGTACACTACGTTTTTTTCGGCAAATCCTACAACAGATTCCAGTATTTTTTCAATATACGATCATGCGGCCATACGGCCGGAAGAGAAGCGGAGAAGGCCGCAGTTCCAGCTGCGTCTGCGGAAAAGACAACATTGCATCCCAGGTGACAAACCGGGGGAAGTGTGGTAAGATATTCCGGTATGAAAATTTCTGTTCCCCAAGGAGTCCTTTATGGAAAACTATTTTGAACCGAATCTCACCGACGACCAACTGCGCGCTATCAGTTCCATCGGCCTGGCCCACATGGGGGACGCCGTGTTCGAGGTGCTGGTGCGCACCTGGCTCTGTGCCCACGGCAAGGCCACGGGAAGGGGGCTGCACCAGGCCACCATTGCCCTGGTGCGGGCGGAGAGCCAGGCGGAGAAGGCGGAGCGGATCCTGCCCCTTTTGACGGAAGAGGAAGCCGCTGTGTTCCGCCGCGGGCGGAACGCTCACGTGAAGTCGGTACCCGGCCATGCCACCCGGGCCCAGTACGGCGAGGCCACGGCCCTGGAGGCCCTGTTGGGCTGGCTGTATCTGAAGGGCCGGCGGGACCGGATCAATGCGCTTTTCCGCGCGATGATGGAGGAGTAAGACCATGCCATTGGATGGAATCTGTATGCAGGCGGTGGCGGAGGAGCTGCGACCGGAGCTGCTGGGCCTGCGGATCGATAAGGTCCAGCAGCCCGCCCGGGACCAGGTGATCCTGCTGCTGCGGGGGAATAAGCGGCTGCTGCTGAACGCCGGGGCCAACACTCCCCGCATCCAGCTGACGGCCCTGACAAGGGACAACCCGGCGGAGCCCCCCATGTTCTGTATGCTGCTGCGCAAGCATCTGGTTGGGGGACGGGTGGCTGCGGTCACCCAGCCGCCCCTGGAGCGGCTGGTACGGCTGGAGCTGGACGTTACTGACGACTTCGGTCAGCCGGGGCGGCGGACCCTGGTGCTGGAGGCCATGGGCCGCCGGTCCAACCTGATCCTGCTGGATGGGGAGGGCCGGATCATCGACTGCCTCCGTCGGGTGGACGCGGACATGTCTGCTGCCCGGCAGGTGCTGCCGGGGCTGTATTATGAGCCGCCTGCCTCCGTAGGCCGCCTGCCGGTGACGGAGGAGACGGAGAACGGCTTCCGGGAGAAGATCTCCGCCGCAAACCCGGAGCGGAGTGTGGACGCCTTTCTGCTGGACCACTACTTCGGCATCTCCCCCCTGATCGCCCGGGAACTGGCCTTCCGCTCCGTAGGGGAGACGGATGCCCATCTCTTTGACCTGGGAGCGGTGGGAGAGGACCGCCTCTGGAAGGAATTGTCCGGGCTCATCAGAGATATACAGGAAAATCACTTTACACCAATCTGCCTGAAAAAAGATGGGAAGATGGCAGATTTCACCTACTGCCCCATCGCCCAGTACGGCCCTGTTATGGAGACCGTCCGGTATGACACTTTTTCCACCCTGATGGATGACTTCTACGCCCTGCGGGAGCAGCAGGAGCGGGTGCGTCAGCGGGGGGCGGACCTGCTGCGGACTGCCACCACGGCACGGGACCGCATCCGGCGGAAACTGGCCATGCAGGAGAAGGACTACGCCGCCACACAGAACCGGGACCAGCTGCGGATCTACGGTGACCTGATCACCGCCAACCTCTACCGCATGGAGCGGGGGGCGGCCAGATTGGAGACAGAGAATTTCTATGACCCGGAGTGCCGCCCTGTCGCCATTCCCCTGGACCCGCTGCTGACGCCCCAGCAAAACGCCGCCAAATACTACAAGCGCTACACCAAGGCCAAGACGGCGGAGAAGTATCTGGCGGAGCAGATGGCCCTTGCCCGCCGGGACCTGGACTATCTGGAGAGTGTGCTGGAGGAGTTGAGCCGGGCAGAGACGGAACAGGACTTTTTGGACATCCGCGGCGAGCTGCGGGACGCGGGCTTCCTCCGCCGACAGGGAAAAAAGGAACAGAACCGGCCTGCAAAGCCTCTGGAGTTCCGCACCACCTCCGGCTTCCGGGTGCTGGTGGGGCGGAACAACCGCCAGAACGACAAGCTGACCCGCAGCGCGGACCACCGGGACATCTGGCTCCATACCCAGAAGATCCACGGTTCCCACGTGATCCTCTGCACAGGCGGCCGTGAGGTGGACGATGACACCATCGTGGAGGCGGCCAAGCTGGCGGCCTGGTTCTCCCAGGCCCGGGAGGGTGCCAACGTCCCCGTGGACTACACACCGGTGAAGAACGTGAAGAAGCCCGCCGGTGCCCGGCCCGGCATGGTGATCTACTCCACCTGCCGCACCGTGAACGTGGCGCCGGAGGAGGGGCTTGTGAAGAAACTTCAATTGTCATAAAAAAGTTGTTAAAAAGAAGCTGCTTGTTGGTCAAGCAGCTTCTTTTTCTTTCAAAATATCCAAAAACAGGAATCTTTTTTGTGCAGAATGGCTCTTGCAAAACGGGAGCAAAGGTTTACAATAAAGCTCTCCTGAAAACGGGAGGCAATCAGTATTCAGACCTCAGAAAGCGAGTGAGAGGCAATGACGTATCATTATCTCATGGACCTGGCGCTGATCCTGTTGAGCACCAAGGTGCTGGGCATCCTGACGAAACGCATCCAGATGCCACAGGTGGTGGGCGCACTGGTGGCCGGACTGATTCTGGGCCCGGCTATGCTGAACGTACTATCAGAAACGGAGTTCCTCACCCAGCTCAGCGAGTTGGGCGTGATCGTACTGATGTTCTCCGCCGGCATGGGCACCGATATCCAGGAGCTGAAGCACAGTGGCAAGGCAGGCTTCCTGGTGGCCCTGCTGGGCGTGATCGTTCCACTGGTCCTGGGTACGGGGCTGGCGATGTTCGCTGACCGGACCGGCATGATTGAGACCAGCGGATTTTTGGAGGATGTGTTCATCGGCACCATCCTTACTGCAACTTCCGTCAGCATCACAGTGGAGACACTGAAGGAGATCGGCAAGCTGGATACCAAGGTGGGCAACACCATTCTGGCGGCGGCTCTGATCGACGACGTGCTGGGCCTGATTGCCCTGACCATCGTCAGCAGCCTGTCCGGCGGACAGGACAGCATCGCCCTGGTGCTGCTGAAGATCGTGCTGTTCTTCGTGTTCTCCGCTGTGGTCTCCTTCCTCGCCCACAAGTTCTTCTGCTGGCTGATGGCCCTGTGGCCCGGCCGGGAGCGGCGCCGCTATCCGGTGCTGGCCTTTGTGCTGTGCCTTCTGATGGCTTACTGCGCGGAGGAGTTCTTCGGCGTGGCGGACATCACCGGCGCCTATGTGGCGGGCCTGGTGATCTCCTGCACCCCCAAGTCCTCCTATATCCAATCCAAGTTCGAGCCGTTGAGCTTCCTGCTGCTGACGCCGGTGTTCTTCGCCAGCGTGGGCATCAAGGCAAAGGTGGACGGCATGACCGGCAGCCTGGTGCTGTTCTCCATTCTCCTGCTGCTGATTTCTGTGGCCACCAAGATCGTCGGCTGCGGCCTGGGCGCAAAGCTCTGTCATTTCACTGGCAAGGAGAGCCTGCAGGTGGGCGTGGGCATGGTCTGCCGCGGCGAGGTGGCGCTGATCGTAGCCAACCGGGGTCTGGAGCTGGGAGTGCTGTCCGGGACCCTGATGGCACCGGTCATCATCACCGTGGTGGGCGGCACGATCCTCACACCCATCCTGCTGAAGCTGGTATTCCGGCACGACGGACAGCCGGCCAGCGCGGCGGACAGCAATCTGGCAGACCACTATGAGAAGATGGAGCAGCTGGATATCGTCTCCGCAGAGCTTCTGGCCAGGGACCAGAAATACCTGAAAGAAGGGGAGCACGGCGGAGACAAGGACCGCGGCTGATCTGCTCCGGTGACTGAGAACCGCAAATACGGGGAGCCGGCCTTTTGGTCGGCTCCCCGTATTTTGAAAAGCGCGCTGTATCCGCCGTCAGGCGGTGTGGCGGGCGTGGCCCGTCTCCTCGTCGGAGGAGCGGAACAACAGCGTGATGCACCACAGGCCCGCCAGGCCCACCAGGGCGTAGATGATGCGGGAGAGAATGGCCATCTGGCCGCCGCAGAGGAAAGCCACCGTATCAAAGCCGAACAGGCCGATCCCGCCCCAGTTCAGGGCGCCGATGATAGCCAGTGCCAATGCGATCTTATCAATCACCATGCGAAAAACCTCCTTTATGCCTTCCAGCAGGGATTTGGCGTTAGTGTATCCAACGGGGCGGGAACTATGCGGATGGGGAAAATTTCCAGCCTGGACAAAATTTGCAAATCGCATTGCAAAGGAAAGATAGGGATTGTATAATCGAAACAGCGGGATCCGATCTCGCCCGCGGCGAAGCCGCGCAGACCGATTGATAAGGGGAGACAGTATGAATATTGTATGCTTGGATATGGAGGGCGTCCTGGTGCCGGAGATCTGGATCGCATTTTCAGAGGCCAGCGGCATTCCGGAGCTGCGGCGCACCACCCGGGATGAGCCGGATTACGACAAGCTGATGACCTGGCGGCTGGGCATCTTGAAGGAGCACGGCCTGGGGCTCAAGGAGATCCAGGACACCATCGCCAAGATTGATCCGCTGCCCGGCGCCAAGGCGTTTTTGGACGAGCTGCGGGCCACCACCCAGGTGATTATTCTGAGCGATACCTTTGAGGAATTCGCCAAGCCTCTGATGGAAAAGCTGGGCTGGCCCACCATCTTCTGCAACTCCCTGGAGGTGGCGGAGAACGGCGAGATCACCGGCTACAAGATGCGCTGTGAGAAGTCCAAGCTCACCACGGTGAAGGCCCTGCAGTCCATCGGCTATGACACCATTGCCAGCGGCGACAGCTTCAACGATTTGGGGATGATCCAGGCCAGCAAGGCAGGCTTCCTCTTCAAGAGCACGGAGCAGATCAAAGCCGACCACCCGGAGATTCCGGCCTTTGAGGAGTTTGACGACCTGCTGGCGGCCATTAAGGCGGCGCTGTAAGAGTTTTCCGGAAAGAAAGGGGACGCGACATGAACGAGAAATTCCAGAAGCTGGGCTTTTACCCGGCGGATATCCTGCTGCCCAAGGATGCGGACATGACCAAGTGGGCCGTGGTGGCCTGCGACCAGTTCACCTCCCAGCCGGAGTATTGGCAGGCGGTGGAGGAGACTGTGGGGGACGCGCCTTCCACCCTCCGGCTGATCCTGCCGGAGGCCAAGCTGAACGACCCGGATGTGGACACCCATATCGCGGACATCAACGGCGCTATGAACCGCTATCTGGCGGAGGGCGTCTTTCAGACCCTGCCGGGGTCCCTGTTCTATATCGAGCGCACGCAGTCCGATGGCAAGGTGCGCCACGGCCTCATCGGCATGGTGGATTTGGACCAGTATGACTTCACTCCTGGCTCCGGCGCCCTGATCCGGGCCACGGAGGGGACGGTGCTCTCCCGCATCCCACCCCGGGTACGGGTACGGCAGGACGCCCCCGTTGAGCTGCCCCACGTGATGCTGCTGATCGATGACCCGGACCGCACGGTTATTGAGCCCCTGACCGCCGCCAGCGGGGAGATGGAGCAGCTGTATGACTTTGACCTGCAGCAGGGCGGCGGGCACCTGAAGGGATGGAAGCTGACGGACGCCCAGATGGACGCCGTGGCGGACGCCCTGGCGGCTATGTGCACGCCGGAGGCCATGGAGAAAAAGTACGGCCTGAAGGACGCGGCACCTCTGCTGTTCGCGGTGGGCGACGGCAACCACTCTCTGGCAACAGCCAAGCAGTGCTATGAGAACCTGAAGAAGGTCACGCCGGAGGACCAGTGGGCCGGTTTGCCCGCCCGCTATGCTCTGGTGGAAGTGGTGAATAATCACGACGACGCCCTCCAGTTCGAGCCGATCCACCGCGTCCTCTTCGGCGTGGAGCCCGAACAGGTGCTGGAGGCGATGAAGGCCGCCTATCCCGGCGCCCACGAAGGGGAGGGCGAGGGCCACACCATCGCCTACACCTATGCAGGGCATACCGGTACCATCACGGTGCCCAATCCCAGGATGCAGCTGGCGGTGGGAACGCTCCAGACCTTCCTGGACGCCTATCTCAAGGAGCACGGCGGCGAAGTGGACTACATCCATGGCGACGAAGTGACGGACGAGTTGGGCAGCAAGTCCGGCAACATCGGCTTCAAGCTCCCGGCTATGGGCAAGGAACAGCTGTTCAAGACCGTCATGGCCGACGGCGTCCTGCCCCGCAAGACCTTCTCCATGGGCCACGCCCAGGATAAGCGGTACTATGTGGAGGCTCGGAAGATCAAGTAAGAAGTCATTTCCACAGATACAGACAGCGCCGCAGGCTTTTGCCTGCGGCGCTGTTTCTTCTGAAACCTGGCAAAAGCCGCGGGACCGCCGCGGCTTTTGGGGAGAGCGTCTTTTTAAAACAGGCCCCTCCGCCTCCGGAACTTCTGGGTAGCTTCATACGCGAAACAGAGCAGGGCGAGGGACAGGATTGTGATGGCCGGCAGGAGCAGGGCTGCGTACAGCAATGAGCTTCTGCTCAAAAACAGGATGTCCAGCATACGATGCTCTTTTCTGGTGCTGTTGGGGGGGATTGCCCAAACAATTCATTCCACCCCCTCTGTGCTGCGTATAAATGCACCGCATTCTGTTAAAAAAGAAAGAAGATTTGTGAAATTTTACATGACGCCGGGCATTCGTTCAAAAGGCAGAATCCCGGTCGATCACGTTCCAGTGAGAGGCGGAGACTGTCTGCCCATCCTTGCACTCCAGCTGCACTTCCAAATGAGAATAAAGGCTGGTGGGGAGCTCCCAGCGGAACAGGGCGAAGGTCCGGCCGTTCCGGATCCGCCGGACGCCGATCTGCTGCCGCTCCTCGGCCACTCCGGTGCCGGTGGGATACAGAAACAAAACTACCTGATCCACCGTGTGCTCCCGGCCGTCCTGAAAGGTGACCGCCACGTTCACGGTGCTGTCTGGCGGAAACAGATACCAGCCGAAGTCGCTTTTGGCGATCTCCTGCCCGGCCGCATCATAGAAATAGACGCCTGTAATCTGCGGATCCTCCGGCGGCGGCCAGCCGTCCTGATGCGCGCTGTAAAGGATCCAGCCCAGCGCCGCCAGCAGCGCCAGGCAGAGGAGCCCTGCCGCCAGCGTCAGCCGCTTCCACCGCCGCAGAGGGACGGGCGGCGCTGTTTCTCTTTCCACTTGAAGGTCTGTCCCCAAAATCTCCGAGAGCGCCCGCCGATTTTCCGGAGAGGGAACAGAGGTTCCCATCTCCCACTTGGATACCGCCTGCCGGCTCACGCCCAGCCGCTCCGCCAGAGCCTCCTGGCTCATGCCCAAGCGATCCCGGCCTTCCCGAATCGCCTTGCTCATGTCCATGACGCACCGCCTCCCGCTCCGCTGCTCTCAGCATAGCAGGTTTTTCCGGTTGCGTCCACCAACTTTCCGCAACCGTCCGGTTGCGGGCGATTCATTGTTTCTACTTGGGGAGGGATGTGCTATACTGGACCCAGACAGCGGGCGGAGGCCCGCGGGAGGTGGTGCGATGAAGACTTTGACGCTGGAGGCCCCGGCCAAGATCAACCTGACTCTGGATATTCTGGGGCGGCGTACAGACGGCTATCACGACATGCGGATGGTGATGCAGGCCGTGTCCCTGGGGGACACCGTGACGGTGGCAGAGGCGGCGGGCGGCTTTTCCTTGCTGACAGAGGGCATCTCCCTTCCGGCGGGGAAGGTCACTTTGGAGCAGCGGGCGGCGGATGCCTTTTTCCACAGGCTGGGCCGCCCGGTGCCGGGGCTGGAGGTACGCCTTGCCAAGCGGGTCCCGGCTTATGCGGGGCTTGGGGGCGGCAGTGCGGATGTGGCGGCGGTGCTGCGGTGCCTGCGGACCCTGTACGCCCCGGATCTGCCGCGGCAGGCGCTGGAGGAGATCGGGCTGGCAGTGGGCAGCGATGTGCCCTTCTGCGTCCGGGGCGGCACATGTCTTGCAGAGGGACGGGGTGAGCTCCTGACGGACCTGCCGCCTCTGCCGGACTGTGCCATCGTACTGTGCAAGCCGGACTTCGGCCTGCCCACACCGGAGCTGTTTGCCCGGCTGGACGGGGCGGACCTTGGCCCCCGGCCGGATACGGCGGCCATGGCAGCGGCGTTGGCCCGGGGCGATCTGGCCGCCGCGGCCGCCTGCCTTGGAAATGTTTTTGAGCGGGTGCTGACGGAGGAGGAAGGGGAAGAGATCCGCTCCATCAAGGAAGCCCTGCTGCGGCACGGTGCCCTGGGCGCGGCCATGAGCGGTTCCGGCCCCACGGTGTTCGGCCTGTTTGATGACCGGCAAAAGGCGGTCCGGGCAAAGGAGGCGCTGGAGGGACGTTACCGGCAGACGTATCTGGCCGCGCCGGTAAAAATATTGGAAAAGATGGAATAAAATCCGGAATTTCCGTCCATGATGGGGGAAACGGGCCCCATGGGGCTACATAGCAAAGGACGGAAAACGGATATGAAAACAGCTGCAAAGCGTGAGCGAAAGACTCTGCGGATCGTGGAACTGGCCCTGCTGCTGGGTGCGGCGGCGTTTCTGATGACCGGCGTCTGGGCGCTGAACACCCAGCGGGACCTGGCGGACAAGGTGGTGCGGCTCCATGTGCTGGCCAACTCTGATACGGAGGAGGACCAGGCACTGAAGCTCCTGGTCCGGGATGCGGTGCTGGAGCGAGCCACGGAGATTCTGGAGCAGTCGGCGGACCGGGCGGAGGCAGAGATTCGCCTGCGGGAGAGCCTGCCGGAACTGGAGGCCATCGCCGAGGAGACGGTACGGGCCAACGGCTATGACTACGCCGTGACGGCGGAGCTGGAGGACACGGCCTTTCCCACCAAGGAATATGACGGCTTCTCTCTTCCAGCCGGGGAGTATCTGGCCCTGCGGATTCTGATTGGGGAGGGCGCCGGACAGAACTGGTGGTGTGTGGTGTTTCCACCCCTGTGCACCGCTGCCTCCGCGGACGTGCCGGAGACGGCCCTGGCCGCTGGCCTGACGGAAGACCAGGTCAGCCTGATGACGGAGGAGGATGGCGGCTACCAGCTGAAATTCAAGGCCGTGGAGCTGTGGGAGCGCCTGAAGGCGGCGCTGGAGTGAGCGGGAGCCGCCCTTGACATGGCCCGCTGGGAACGGTATCATAAGGGCCGGGACCGGACTTTCCTGCGGCCCCACGGCGGGGAGCGGCGGATGGCCGGATGCTCCGCACTTTCCAGCGGGGAGGAGACGGCGGCATGAGAGAGGCGGAACTGAATCGGCAGCGGGTGGTGTTCACACCGCAGGAGGCGGCGCGCCTGCCTCAGGACCGGCCCTATGCGGCGTACATCTGCCACTATGACTGGGCGGAGGGAGAGCACGCCACACTGATGCACTGCCACGAGCGCTTGGCGGAGGTGTTGCTGATCCTGAAGGGCAGCGGCCGGTACACCGTCGATCTCCGCCGGTACGAGGTGGCAGCCGGAGATGTGGTGCTGTGCAGCGGCGGCGCCCTCCACGACGAATTCCCCCAGGCAGACCAGCCGTATCAGACCCTGTGCGTGGCCATCGGGAACTTGGCGCTGGCGGACCTGCCGCCATACAGCCTGCTTTCCCCGGACCGCTGCCCCCTGTTTCACCAGCCGGAGCAGTTTGCGGACCTGAAGGAGCTCTTCTGCCTGATGGACCGGTATGCAGCGGAGCGGGAGCCGGGCTTCCAGGAGCTGTGCCAGCACCTGATGCTGGCGTCGCTGGAGCTGGTCCGGCGGATGGCGGCGGGGCGGAAGGAGGATCTCGTCACCCGGGAGGACTCCACCTTCGGCCGTGTGGCCAGATACATCGACCGCCATTATGCGGAGGACCTCTCCATCGAGCAGCTGGCCCGCCAGTTTTATCTGAGTCCCTATCATCTGTCCCATATCTTCCGGCAGAAGACGGGATACAGCCTCAAGCAGTATGTCCTGCGCCGCCGGATCGGGGAGGCTCAGATGCGGCTGGTGAACGCGCAGGACAGCGTCCAGACCATCTCCGAGGCGGTGGGATTCGCGGACGCCAGCTACTTCTCACGCATCTTTTCAAAATACGTCGGCCTCACGCCCACGGAGTACCGGAAATTCCGGATCGGGCCGTGAGACCGCAGAAAAGTCCGGAAAAAAGACCTGCGGAGGGAACCGTGCCGTTCCCCCCGCAGGTTTGTCTATTTCATTCCGTCAGGTATATTTGTATACTTTGTCCAGCATCCTAAGCAGAAGACGGATGAATAGGGAGGAGATCCAGATGAAACGGACATGGAGGAAGAAGATCGGCGCAGTTGTGGCCCTGCTGGCCGCCGTGGCAGTGCTGGGTACCGGCTGCGGCGCGGACGCCGCCGGGGCTGTGGAGTCCCGGACCAGGGAGACGAGGGCTCTGGGCCTGCTGCTGTCTAGGGAGGATACGTTTTTGTCGGAGCTGAAGGCGGACATCGAAGCGGAGGCCGCCGCCCAGGGCTACGCGGTGCGGTATTACAACGCGGGCAACGACCCGGAGACCCAGCTGCGCCAGGTCCACGAGGCCCTGGCAGAAGGCGTGGAGACCCTGCTGGTGAACCTTGCAGACGGGGAGGACTCCGAAAAGGTGGCAGACATCGTGGGCGACGCAGGGGTCGTGCTGCTGAACCGGGCGCCGGGGACGGCGATCCTGAACGAGCGGATGGTGTTTGTGGGCATGGACGAGGCCGGGAGCGGCGCCCTCCAGGGGCACGCCCTGGCGGAGTATTTCTGGGAGACGGACCACGGGACGGATATCCGCTATCTGCTGTTCCAGGGGATGCCCGGCCAGGAGAATACAGATGCCCGCTCCGGCACCGCCGTGCAGAGCCTGCTGGACGACGGCTTCTGCCCCATCGCCGCGGCAGATTACCAGGTCTGCGGCTTCAGCCGGGAGCGGGCCCGCCAAGCCATGGCGGCCCTGCTGGAGCAGGGCGTGGACTTTGACTGCGTCATCTGCGACAACGATGAAATGGCCCTGGGAGTCATCGAGGCGCTGGAGGCCGCCGGCTGGGATCCGGGCGCGGCGCCCATCGTCAGCGTGGACCACACGGCGGAGGGGGCCGCCGCCCTGGAGAGCGGCAAGCTCTATATGACGGTGGACCAGAATCCGGAGGACCAGGCCCGGGCGGCGGTGGCGGCAGCCGTCAATCTGGCCCGGGGTCGGGCCTATGACGACGGGCTCCGGGAGCTGCTGGGGAACGACTGCACGGACCCGGAGCAGCCCTTTGTACTCCGGGTTCCTGTGGAGGCGGTGACCACTTGACGTACTGCCTTGCTTTGCCGGAGTGCAGAAAAGCCTGTGTTCAGAAGGAACACAGGCTTTTTCAGCCCAGAAGGTACTGCGGGACGGGCGCCCCGGCATGGCATCAGACAGGGAACGGATGTGGAACGCGGGCTGCACAGCATGGATTCCGCATTTGAACGGGCATATCCCGAATCGGCATGCGCGATGAAAGGCGGGTGCGCAAAACCAGCTGCAAACTCCCACTCTGCTCCGCGTGCGGATACCATCCGAAAAAATTTCAGATTTTTTCACGCTTGCTCTTGACTTTGAGTGTACTCCAGGTGCTATCCTATAAACGTGTCGGATGACCGATGCGCAATACCATGGCTGCCGGGGGGCTGAAGAGATGCATGAGGAATTTCAAACGGTCCTGCGGGAGCACCTGGCCCGCTATCCGCTGATGGAGCCCCAGGACTGCGCCAAGCTGGCCTATCAGAGTACGTTCGGCCCAGCCCATGCAGCGGGGGAACGGGGAGATGTCCTCCGGCAGCTGCTGGGGGAGTGCAGCGCCCTTCCCGCAGACCGGGAGGCCCGGCCGCCGGAGCGGATCGGGAACGGTTTGTGCCGCGTTCATTTGTCGGGGACGGGGGATTGGACGCTGGCTGCGCCGCTCCTGGCGGATCTGCTGCTTCTGACGGCGGCGGAGCACCACGGGACGGCGGCGGACCTGGAGGAATGCCTGACCGCGGCGGAGGCGCTGCCCCTGCCCGGTATGGCGGACTGGCTGGCGGTGTACCGCCGTCAGGGCTGTCCGCCCGTCCACCACTCGCCGGCCTACCGGGAGGCGTATGACCCCCACTACCGGGTCCTGCGGACAGCATACGGCGGGTACTTCCCGGCACTGCTGGCGGCGGCCCGGCTGGCGCGGAGCGGCAGACCAGCCGTCGTGGCCATTGACGGCCGCTGCGGCAGCGGCAAGAGCGGCCTGGGAGACCTGATGGGGCGGCTCCTTCCCTGCAACGTGGTCCACATGGACGACTATTATCTCCCACCGGACCGCCGGGCAGAGAACTGGGAGCAGATCCCGGCTGGAAATATGGACCTGGCCCGCTTCCTGCAGGAGGTACTGGTGCCGGCAGGGGCCGGAGCGCAGATCCGCTGCCGCCCGTATGACTGCCGGAGCGGCACGCTGAGGGAGGGGACAACGCTTCCGGCCCGGCCCCTCACTGTGGTGGAGGGAAGCTACTCCCAGCACCCGCTGCTGTCGGCCCGCTATGATCTGCGGATGTTTCTCACCTGTGCGCCGGAGGAGCAGCGCCGCCGCCTGGAGCGGCGGGAGGGCGCCCACTTCGCCGCCTATGAGAGCCGGTGGATGCCCCTGGAGGAGCGGTATATCCGCCAATGCGGCCCGGAGAAGGGCTGCCAGCTGGTGATCGACACCACCGGCTTTTTCCCCTGACGAGGGGCAAGTCCCTGAAAAACACCCGGCCAGAAGGCCGGTATTCACAGCCCTGCAGACTCCGTAAAAAAAGCCAGAAGGCTGGTGCGGCGCCAGAAGGCGGCGCGAAAAGACTTTTTGAGAAGGAGTTTAACCCCATGAAACACAGCAATTTAAAAACAAATGTCCATAACCTGGTCCTGGCGGCCATGTTCCTGGCCCTGGCGCTGGTACTGCCCTTCCTCACCGGACAGATCCCCCAGATCGGCGGGATGCTGCTGCCCATGCACCTGCCCGTGTTCCTCTGCGGCCTGATCTGCGGCTGGCAGTATGGCGCGGTGGTGGGATTCGTGGCCCCGCTGATGCGGATGGCGCTCTTCGGAATGCCGCCGCTGGTGGCCGCTGTGGCCATGGCCTTTGAGCTGGCGGCTTACGGTGGCATCGCGGGCTTTTTGTACAATCGGTCCCGCTGGCAATGTGTGGTGGCCCTGTACCGTGCTCTGCTGGCTGCTATGGTGGGCGGCCGGATCGTCTGGGCTGCGGTGCGGGTGGTGATGACCGGCGTGGCTAGCGTGCCCTTCACCTGGCAGATCTTCCTGACCGAGGCGCTGGTGAACGCCATTCCCGGCATCATCCTCCAGCTGGTGTTCATTCCCGTCCTGATGGTGGCTCTGGACCGCACCGGCATGGTCCGCTTCCGCCGGGAGCAGGCCGGTACCCAGGCCGCCGGAAACTGACTGATCGGCGGCTTCTTTCGCAGGCAGAGCAGGCCCCCAGCGGACCGGACACGTTCCGGTCCGCCGGGGGCTTTCACATGCCTTGCCGCCCGCCGGCTCACCGGAGCCCTCCAAGCTGGGGAGCCGGCTCTGCGCTGCCGGGAATGTCTGGCGCGGCGCCCGGATCGTTCCAGCATATTTTGCCGGATGCACTGCGGCCCAATAGATGCGGCTGATGTGCCAGGTATTTCCAGTCATCTGGAAAATCCGGAAAGCCCTTGCGTGGCTCTGCCCCGCTGTGTTAGGATGTGAACCGTGCTTTTGAGGCCGGATTTTCCGCTGCCTGCTTGGCTTTTTGACAGAATCCGCAATGATTTGGCAGAATTTCTACATCTGGGAAGGCCCCTTTTCGGACCGGACGGAGAGTGCCCGCTTCAAAGCGCCGATACCTACAAACCAATCGGGAGGAATCTACACACATGAAGCGAGAACTTGTTACCGGACTGCTGACTCTGAGCCTGCTGGCCTCCATGCTGCCGGCCAATGCCCAGGCGGCGGAGGGGATGTTTGGTGCGTCTGCCGCCGGGCAGGTCCAGACCATGACGGAGGGGGCCGGGGAGGACGGCGTCCAAACGGAAAACACCGCGGATATCGACGGCACTCAGTATGCCACCCTGGCGGAGGCAGTGGCCCAGGCGGAAGAGGGCGCCACCATCCGGCTGCTCCGGGACGTGGAGCTGGACGCCTCCGGCCTGGTCAACGGCCAGGGAGCGCTGACGCTGTCCAAGGACTTGACTCTGGACGGCAGCGGCCATACCATCCGGGCGAAGGCGGGCACATTTTCTGTCTCCGGCGACAATGGCACCGGCCCCAGCCTCCTCAATCTTCAGGATGGCGCCGAGGTGACGCTGCGGGATGTGACCTTTGACGGCGGCAGTGCCGCCAAGCACGGCCTGAACATCTACCACGCCGGAATGGTGACCCTGGAGAACGTGGAGATCTCCAACTGCCGCTGGTACGCCCTGGTGGTCAATGGCACGGAGCTGTCCGTGGACGGCCTGACCACCTCCGGAAACCAGTGGGGCGTCAACATCGACCGGGGCAGCCGCGTCACCTTTGCGAACGCTGCTATTGCCGAGGGGGATTCCGTTGTCTTTGAGGGTCAGGATGCCTCCGGCAGCCTGACCGTGGAGAGCGGCAGCTATCAGAATATCAAGACGCAGGGCGGCTCCACTGGCGGAACCATCGCCATCAACGGCGGCACCGTGGGCAGCGTAGTCAACGACACCGCGGCGGAGATCACCATCTCCGGCGGCACTGTGACCGGTCAGGTGGCCAACAGCGGCTCCGGCAGCATTTCTGTCACCGGCGGCAGCTTTGCCACTGCAGAGCTGGAGGATTTCATTGACCCGGACCGGACGATCATCCTGACCCTGGAGCTCGGCGAGGGCGCCGCCGGCGCGGCCGCCATGGCAGCCACCAGCGGCGCAGCCGTGGGGACGCTTCCCACGCCGGAGCGGAGCGGCTACGCCTTCGCGGGCTGGTACACCGCCGCCGACGGCGGCACTGCAGTTACTGCCGATACCGTCTTCGACGCAAACACAACCCTGTACGCCCGGTGGACTGAGAAGTCCGAGGACGGCGAGCATCTCATTACTGTGGACCGGGTCACCGGCGGCTCCCTGGAGGTGAGTGCCGGTCGGGCCGACGAGGGCGAGACGGTGACCATCACCGCGGTGCCGGATGACGGATACGAGCTGAAGAAGCTGACTGTCACCGACAGCCAGGACGGCGCAGTCCCGGTCCAGAACGCGGGGGAGGGGCGCTATACCTTCGTCATGCCCGGCGGCGGGGTGACCGTGTCCGCGTCCTTCGTCCGTTCCGGGGAGCAGACGGAGCTGCCCTTCACGGATGTGGACAGCGGCGCGTACTATTACGATGCGGTCCGGTGGGCTGTGGAGCAGGGGGTCGCCTCCGGTGTCACCGGAACGGCCTTCGCCCCGGGCCGCGGATGCACACGGGCCCAGCTTGTGACCTTCCTGTGGCGGGCAAACGGCTCTCCTGAGCCGTCCGAAAAGGAGAATCCCTTCACGGATGTGAGCCCCGACAGCTACTATTATAAGGCAGTTCTGTGGGCTGTGGAGCAGGGCATCACCTCCGGCGTCACCAAGACTGCCTTTGCCCCGGACCGGGTTTGCACCCGCGCTCAGGCGGCGGTGCTGCTGTGGCAGGCCGAGGGCTCTCCCGCAGCATCCGGGACGCATGACTTCCGGGACGTGGCGGAAGGTGCGTACTATGCGGACGCGGTGGCCTGGGCCGTGGAGAGCGGTGTGACCCAGGGCACCACTTCCACTACCTTTGAGCCCGGCACGACCTGCACTCGGGCGCAGATCATGACCTTCCTCCACCGCGCCATGGCGTGACAGAGAGGGCCCCAGGACAGATGCAGGCAGGTCCGGCTGAATCGCCCGGCCAGGACGCAGCCCATGTCAAACGGCGGGCCGCGCGGAGATTCTCCGTGCGGCCCGCCGCTCTGCCTTTCAAGGAACTTAAAAAAATAAGGAGAATCCGCAGCATCTCTGGAATTTTTCCGTCTGTTGGGATAGAATGGAATCACCATTCCGGAAACTGCCGACAATGGAGGGACGAATGATGAAGAAGCTGTTTTCTTTGACGCTGGCTATGGTGACGGCTCTGGGGCTGATGCTGCCGGCGTCCGCCGCAGAGGAGACCACAGACGAGGCCCTGGCCAGGGTGACCCAGGCCGTAAAGGCGGCCCTGGATCTGGACACGGATGCCTATGACGAATTTCAGGGCAGCTGGTATGAGGATGGTCTGACCGGTGCCTGGGATCTGTACTGGTCGACCGAGTTGGAGGAGGAACTGTCCATTTCCGCTCTGGATGACGGGACCGTAATCAGCTACGATCTGGGTCTGCCGTACACCGCCTCCAACAGCGGGGATTTCCCGGTCTTTCCCCAGGGGGATGAGGCCGCGGCCGCCCGGGCCGCCGGGGACTTTTTGGACAAGGTCCTGCGGGAGGGGGAGAGCGTGAAGCTGGAAGAGCCCCGCGGCATGGATATTCTGGGCGGGGACAGCTACCGCTACTCCGGAGTGATCCTGCTGAACGGCCTGCCCTCGCCGCTGACCTATTCCATCACTGTGGATGCGGCGGACAACCGGGTCCGGTCTTTCCACCGGACCACAGCGGAGGACACCTTCCTGGGAGACGTCCCCTCTGCCGCCGCTGCGGTGCGCCGCGACCGGGCTGCCAAACTCCTGACGGATACCCTGGAGCTGAAGCTGGAATACGTGCGGGAGGCGGGCGGCACGTCGGCCGTGCTCCGGTATCTGCCGGTGGATACGGACACCTTTTATGTAGATGCCGCCACAGGAGCGCTTTTGAATCTGACGGAGCTGGAGGACCAGATGGGCGGCTGGGGCGCCGGAGGCAGTGCCGACAACACCGCGGCTGCGGAGAGCGAGGACAGCGGCCTCAGCCCGGCGGAGCAGGCGGGCATCGCCCAGATGGAGGGCGTCCGGTCCTCCGCGTTCCTGGACCAGAGCCTGCGGGCAGAGCCGGTCTACAGCCTGACGGAGTACGCCCTGTCCTCCGCCGCCTACCGTCTGGCGGAACAGGAGGGGAAGGAGGATCAGGTCCTCTGCGTCCTGTCCTATGTGCGGCCCGGAGAGGAGGACAGCCGTTCCCGCACCATCACAGTGGATGCCCGCACCGGCGCGGTCCAGGAGGTATTCTCCTACGCACCCGGAATGGAGGAGGGGGAGACACCGGCCCTGACCCAGGCGGAGGCGCAGGTCAAAGCGGAGACGTTCCTGTCCGCCCTCTGCGGCGGGCGGTGGAGTGCCCTGACACTCTATGACGGCCGAGACAACACGGAGGACCGGCGTCCGTACTACACCTTCACATACGTCCAGCAGGTAGGCGGCATTCCCTTCCCGGAGAACCGCTATACCGTGGCCATCGACAGCGGAGACGGGTCCGTGTACCGGCTGGATTATCAGTACGACGAGGATGTGACGTTCGCCGGCTCCGCCGGTATCGTGGGTGAGACGGCGGCCCTGGCCGCCTGGGCGGGGACCTATGACACGGTCCTGGCCTACCGTCTGGTGCCCCGCCCTCTGGAGAGCGGCGACGAGACGGAAGCCCGGCTGATGGAGCTGGGGCTTACCCACTTCTACGAGCTGCGGCTGACCTACGCTCTGGAGCGGGAGGAGCGGTATCTGGGCATTGACGCCGCCACCGGCAAACCGGCGGCGCCGGAGTCCGGGGATACCGCCATCACCTATACGGACCTGTCGGGCTCCGGGGTGAAAGCCGATGTGGAGAAGCTGGCCCGCTATGGCGTGGGCTATGACGGGGGCCGCTTCCGGCCGGACAAACAGCTGACCCAGTGGGATCTGGTGGCCCTGTTGGCCAGCCTGGAGGGATACTGTATCGACCCGGAGACAGCGGATGAGAGCACGCGGGACACCGTCTATTCCGTGGCCTACCGGATGGGTATTCTGCCCCGGGGAACCCGGGATGAAGGCAGGGCCGTCACCCGCGGGCAGGCAGTGAAATGTCTGCTGGACTGCGCAGGTTATGGTCCAGCCGCCCGGCTTCAGGGCATCTACACCTGCACATACAGCGACGCTGCCGCCATCCCGGAGGCAGACCTGGGCTATGCGGCCATCGCCCAGGCGCTGGGCATGGTCCGGGGAAGCTATCAGGGGGACCGGACAGCCACCCGGGGAGAGCTGGCCGCCATGCTCTGCCGCCTGCTGGAGCGGCAGGGAGCAAACGCGGGCGCCTGAACGGGCCCGCCGGATGATGGAATTTGGGAGGAATTACACATGAAAAACGTATTCGGCTATCCGGAGTTTGACGCGGAGGGCGAGGAAATCCTCTGTACCTACGACAACGCATACAGCGATATGCTGATGGACATCCGGGTCTACCGGATGGAACCCGGCCGGAAGAGAGGCTTTTGCCGACGGGGCGAGGAGACCGCGGTGCTGCTTCTGTCCGGAACCGTGACCTTCGGCTGGGAGGGCCGGACGGAGACGGTCAGCCGCAGAGACGTGTTCACTGACGGCCCCTATGCCCTCCATGCCTGCGCCGGGGAGGAGATCACCGTGGAGGCGCAGACAGACGCGGAGATCCTGGTCCAGTGCACGAAGAATGACACAGCGTTCTCCGGCAGGCTGTACCGGCCGGAGGACGCCCCCTGGGTCTACTCCTGCGTGGGCAAGTTCGGCAATGTGGCCAAGCGCCGGGTAAACACCATCTTTGACAAGGATATCGCCCCCTGGTCCAATATGGTGCTGGGCGAGGTGCTGAACGACCGGGGGAACTGGTCCGGCTATCTGCCCCACCGGCACCCCCAGCCGGAGTGCTATTACTTCAAGTTCGACCGGCCGGAGGGCTTCGGCGCCAGTTTTGTGGGGGACCAGGTATTCAAGAGCGTGGACAACAGCTTCTCCGCCATCCCCGGCGGGTGCCTGCATCCCCAGGCAGTGGCGCCGGGCTTCCAGATGTATACCTGCTGGATGATCCGCCATCTGGACGGCAACCCCTGGCTGCAGACCACCCGCAACGAGGACGAGCGATATCTCTGGCTTCACGATGCGCAGGAGTGACCTGCCCACAGAGAGTTGAACAGCGGAAAAAGGCTCCGGGTTTCTCTGGGAACCCGGAGCCTTTTTATTTGGAAACAGGTCCGGCACAGTGGTCCGGTTCCAGAAGAGGCGCCGTCCCGGGACCTGCCTGGGACAGCCGGAGCCCGGCGCCACGCACATGGTCCCGCAGCACTTGGTCTACAAAGCGGATCAGCTCCTCCGGCGTGCCCTGGATCTCGCCCAGGAGCCAGTCCTCCACAATACTTACCAGCGCGCCCACATAGAACTGAGTCAGCATGGTGAGCTCCTGCTCCCCGGCCTCATACCCCAGCTCCGCGGCAATCAGACGGATCGTGCTCCGGATGATGGCGCGGATATCCGTCTGGAAGAACCGCTTCAGGTGGTCCCGGCCCATGGAGCGAAGGGCGCAGAGGCAGAACGCACGGTTCTCCTGCAGGTATTGGAAAAGCTGGAGCAGGCCGTCCTGCCACAGCATGACGCCCTCGTGTTCCCGGAGCAGCGCCACCGCCTCCTCCTCAAAGATCCAGCGCACCGCGTCGTAGACATCGTCAAAATGGTAGTAAAAATGCTGGCGCGCCATGCCGCAGCCCCGCATGATCTCCGCCACGGTGATCCTGTTCAGGGGTTTCTGGGTCATCAGCTCCTTGAGTACAGTGCAGATCTGCCGCTTGGCCGCATTGCTGGCCTCGTATGTCCGTTTTTTCATATCGACCTCCATGGACCGGCAGACTCCAGTCCATTGCAGTCCAGTATAACACATTTTCCAGAGGAGTGCATCTATGCAGAATGGGGGCAAGTGTCAGATTTCTGACATCTGCCCAAGGTCTGCACCTTGCATCTCCGGGCCTGTTTCCAGTATGCTGGAGGAAATGCGGAAAGGAGCGGAGGAAGATGCGGGAAGAGTATCACGTCACGCTGTACAGCCAGATGGGCCCCAGGGAGGGCCGCCTGGTCCTCCAATACGAGGGTTCTGCCGTCACAGGATCCCTGGAACTGATGGGACGCCGCAACCCCGTCCATGGCGTACGGTCGGAGGATGGGCATCTGTGCCTCTCTCATGCTATCCGGACGGCGGTCAGCACCCTTTTCTGCGAGACGGCGCTGGAGCTCCATGGGGAACGCCTTACTGGAGTGACCACGGCGGACGTCTGCCGGATGCGATGGGAGGGGAGCCGGATCTCCCCTGAGCCGTGATAGGACCGGGATTGCCGGAAGGAGCTGAAACTGTGCGCAAAGACACTGAAAAACCATCCTTTTTTGTGCGGCTGGCCACGGTGATCGTGGATAAGCGGAAGCTGATCTTTTTCCTGTACGCGTGTGCGCTGCTGTTCTGCCTGTTCTCCCGGAACTGGGTCAGCGTCTGCAACGACATCACGGAGTACCTGCCGGACTCCACAGAGACCCGCCAGGGGCTGACCCTGATGGAGGAGGAGTTCACCACCTTCGGTACCGCCCGGGTGATGGTGTCCCACGTGACGCGGGGCATCGCGGAGGATCTGGCGGAACAGATCGGGGAGATCGAGGGCGTCTCCTCCGCGTCCCTGGGAGACAGCATCGGCGCAGAGGAGGACGGGGAGGCCGAGACGCCGGAGGACATCGCATCGTATTTCAAGGGCGCGGACGCGCTGATCTCCGTGACCTTTGCGGGGGAGGAGGATGACGAATCCGCCCTGGCCGCCATGGAGGCCATCCGGGAGCTGCTGGCCCCCTATGACTTTTATATAGACAGCTCTGTGGGGGATTCCCAGGCGGACTCCCTGGCCGATGAGATGGGGATCATCCTGGCGGTAGCGGCGGTTATCATCGTGCTGGTGCTGCTGCTGACTTCCCGCTCCTATGCGGAGATTCCGGTGCTGCTACTGACCTTTATCGCGGCGGCCCTGCTGAATCTGGGCACGAACTTCATCTTCGGAGAGATCTCCTTTGTCTCCAACTCTGTGACGGTGGTGCTCCAGCTGGCTCTGGCCATCGACTATGCCATCATCATGCTGCACCGCTTCCTGGAGGAGCGGGAGCACGCCGGAGACCGGGAGGCGTGCATTGCGGCGGTCAGCGCCGCCATTCCCTCCATCTCCGCCAGCAGCCTCACCACCATCTCCGGCCTGGCGGCCATGATGTTCATGCAGTTTCAGATCGGCTTCGACATGGGCATCGTGCTGATCAAGTCCATTCTGTTCAGTATGCTGTCGGTGTTCACCCTGATGCCGGGGCTGCTGATGCTCTTTTCCAAGGCGATGGAGAGGACCCGCCACCGCAGCTTCATCCCCAGGATCGACCGCTGGGGCGGATTTGTCCTGAAGCTGCGCCATGTGGGGGTGCCGCTGTTCATTGTGGCCCTGGTGGGGGGCTTTTTCCTCTCCAACCGGTGCCCCTATGTGTACGGCTATACCCAGATCGAGACTGCGCGGCAGAACGAGTCCCAGGTGGCGGAGCAGCGGGTCAGCGACACCTTCGGCACCCAGAACGTGATCGCTCTGCTGGTGCCCCGGGGAGACTATGACAGTGAGAAAGCCCTGCTGGAACGGCTGGAGGCCTGCGATCAGGTGGACTACGCCATGGGCATCTCCAATATCGAGGTGATGGACGGACACACCCTCACCGATGCCCTGACGCCCCGGCAGTTTTCCGAAATGACAGACCTGGACTACGAGCTCGTCTGCCTGCTGTACACTGCCTACGCGGCGGAGGAGGAGGCCTACGGCCGGATCGTGGGCGGTCTGGACGACTATGCGGTCCCTCTGATGGATATGTTTTTCTTCGCCTACGACAAGGCGGAGGAGGGCTATGTGGATCTGGACGAGGAGCAGCAGGCGGACCTGGACGATCTCTATGAACAGCTCGACAACGCCCGGGTCCAGATGCTGGGGGAAAACTACACCCGTATGCTCATCAATCTGAACCTGCCGGAGGAGGGGGCGGAGACCTTTGCTTTCCTCCAGACCATCCACCGGGAGGCGGAGCGGTACTACGACGCGGACAGCGTCTATCTGGTGGGGGATTCCACCAGCGACTATGACCTGTCCGTCTCCTTTGCCCGGGATAACATCATGATCAGTGTCCTGTCGGTGGTGTTTGTCATCATCGTGCTGCTGTTCACCTTCCAGTCTGTGGGACTGCCGATCCTGCTGATTTTGGTGATCCAGGGCAGCATCTGGATCAATTTTTCCTTCCCCGGCATGGCCCAGAAGCCCATTTTCTTCCTGAGCTATCTGATCGTGACAGCCATCCAGATGGGCGCCAATATCGACTACGCCATCGTGATCTCCTCCTGGTACAATGAGCTGAAGGCGGAGATGTCCCGACGGGAAGCCATCGTCCAGGCGCTGAATCTGTCCTTCCCTACGGTACTGACCTCGGGGAGTATCCTGTCCTCTGCCGGATTCCTCATCGCCCAAATCACCACAGAGCCTGCCATCGTGGGCATCGGCGAGTGCCTGTGTCGGGGGACGCTGATCTCCATGTTCCTGGTCATGTTCATCCTGCCCCAGATCCTGTTCCTGGGCGACGGGATCGTGGAGCGGACCCGGTTCGATCTCAAGGTGCCGGAGGTTGCCAGGAGTGCCCATGGCACCGTCTATGTCAACGGCCGGGTTCGGGGCCGTATTTCCGGCGTAGTGGATGCCCAGATCCAGGGCGTGATTTACGGGGACGTCTCCGGAATGCTGGAGACGGGAGCTTATCAGAAAGAGGAGGAGCCCGCCCATGAGACGGAAGATTCATAAATGCCTGAGCTTCCTTCTGGCGGCGGTGCTGCTGGCGTCCCTGGCGGCGCCTGCTGCCCTGGCCGCCGAAGGCGGGGACACGGTTTTCGTCCGCACGGCGGAGGACCTGGTCCAACTGGCAGAGAACTGCACCCTGGACAGCTGGTCCCAGGGGAGAATTGTCCGCCTGGAGGCGGATATCGACCTGTCCGGCACGGACTTCACCCCCATCCCCACCTTTGGGGGGACCTTTGAGGGGCAGGGCCACACCATTTCCGGTCTGTCCATCACGGGCAGCGGCAATGTCCGGGGACTGTTCCGGTACATACAGCCCTCCGGCGTAGTGCGGGATCTGTCGGTGGAGGGACGGGTCGATCCCTCTGACCGGAAGAATACCCTGGGCGGCATTGCCGGCAGCAACCGGGGCCTTCTTGCCGGCTGCACCTTCCACGGGACGGTGCGGGGAGCGGACAGCATAGGCGGTCTTGTGGGGATCAACGAGAGCTCGGGACAGATCGTCAACTGCACTTTCTCCGGAGCCGTCACGGGAGAGCATTATGCCGGGGGCATCGCCGGGCAGAACTACGGCGCCGTTATCCAGTGCCGGAACAGCGGCAGCATCAACACCACGGAGGTGGATGCGGAGCTGGATCTGGATGCCATCAACCGGGAACAGCTGAACGCGGCGGAAAACGTGCCGGTATGCACCGATATCGGCGGCGTCGCCGGGTATTCCTCTGGTATCATCCAGAGCTGCACCAATTCCGGCAGCGTGGGCTATGACCACGTGGGCTACAACATCGGCGGCATCGTGGGGCGGCAGTCCGGATATCTGGACGGCTGTGCCAACTCCGGCGACATTCTGGGCCGGAAGGACGTGGGCGGCGTCGCCGGTCAGCTGGAGCCGGAAGTGCGGCTGCTCTATGACCAGGGGCAGATGGGGGAGCTGCTGGATGCCCTGGACGGTCTGGGGGATCTGCTGGACCAGACGCAGCAGGATCTGCGGGGCACTTCCGACGCTCTGTCGGACCGGATGGACGCCATCTCCGCCCGGACGGACGAGGCCCGGGAGGCAGTGGGCGATCTGGCGGACTCCGCCGCGGACTGGACCAAAGAGAATATCGAGGAGCTCAACAGCCTCACGGCCCGGATCTCCTGGCTCATCGACCAGCTGGCGCCGATCCTGGATGACGCCGTCGATGTGATGGACCTGGTGGAGGACCTGGCCGACGAGCTTGGGAATGCGCTGGATGAAGTCGGCGCGGCATCGGGGCTGGGAGATCAGGCGGAACAGGAGCTGCGGGCGGCAGTCCAGTCCCTCCGCCGGGCGGCCTCCAGTGGAAAAGAGGCCGTTGCCCGCCTGCTGTCGGCGCTGGAGCATCTGGGCGCGGCCCTGGGCAGCGCCCTCCAGAGCCAGGAGGCCATGGAAGAGGTTCGGGCTGCCGCCGGGGACCTGGCAGCCGCCCTCGGGGACATGTCCGACACGCTGGCAGAGATCGCCCGCATTCTGTGGAACGGCGGCGACGAAGCGGCGCTGGGAGAGGCGGCTCAAGCCCTGGCGGATACACTGGCCAGGGCGGGGGGTGCGCTGGAACAGGCGGCGAACGCCGTCGCGGCCCACATGGACAGCGGCGAGCTGGAAGAGGCCGGGAAGGACGCGGCGGCCGCATGGCAGGCACTGGGAGAGGCGGCTCAGGCCCTGCGGGCCGCCGCCGGACACGCCACCGACGCGGCAGCGCTGCTGGCAAAGCTTCTGGCACAGGGCGGAGACCTGGCGGAAGCGTTTCGGGACCCGGGCAGGACGTTGGAGAAAGTGGCTTCCCGGGCATCCCGCCTCGGCGAGGACCTGGCCGACGTCTTTTGGGAGCTGGCCGAGGAGCCCACCATCACCATCCGTCCCATTGACAGTGCCATTCGGGAGCAGGGGGACGCCCTGGGGGACGTCTTTGCCGGTCTGCTGGAGGACGGCGACGCCCTGCGGGAGACCATGTCCGCGGCCACGGATACACTATTGGACGATCTGGAAGCCATCGGAGACCAGTTCCGGGTTATCACGGATCTGCTGCGGGATCTGCTGGAGCAAACTGGAGAGGAATTGTCGGACCGTTTCGAGGACATCTCGGACCAGGAGACCAGTGGACCGGATACCGGATGTGTCGCCAATTCCCGGAACACAGGGACCGTGGAGGGAGACATCAACGTGGCCGGCATCGTAGGGTCCATGGCCATTGAATACGACTTCGACCCCGAGGATGACCTGATCGAAGAGGGAGACCGCTCCCTGGACTTCCGCTATCAGACGAAGGCCGTGGTCCGCGCCTGCATGAACCGGGGCGGCGTCACCGGAAAACGGGACTATGCCGGCGGCGTGGTGGGTCTCATGGACCTGGGGCGGGTGAGCGGCTGCGAGAACTATGGGGACATCGCCAGCACGGACGGCGGTTATGTAGGTGGTATCGCCGGCGCCTCCTGGGGGACCATCCGGGACAGCTGGGTCAAGTGTCATCTCTCCGGCGGCGATTATATCGGCGGCGTGGCCGGACTGGGAGCCACGCTGGAAAACTGCCATACGCTGGTGGAAATCGAAGAGGGCTCCGCCTATCTGGGCGCCGTGGCGGGAGATGTGGACGCCGATGCCGCCGTATCCGATAACACCTTTACCAGTGAACGACTGGGGGCTCTGGATGGGATCAGCTACGCCGGCCATGCTGAACCGGTGGATTTTGACACCCTGTGCACCACGCCCGGCGTACCGGAATCCTTCTCCCGGCTGGAGCTGACCTTTGTGGCGGACGGCGTGGTGGTAGAGGTCGTCCCCTTCCAGTACGGAGAGGGGATTGACGCCCTGCCGGAGATTCCGGCGAAAAAGGGCTGCTCTGCCTCCTGGCCGGATCTGGACTACACCTGCCTCACCGCCAGCCAGACCCTGGAGGCGGAGTATACCCCCTACACCTCCGCCCTGACGGATGGCGGGGAGCTGCCGGAGATCCTGGTGGACGGCAGCTTCAGCAGCCGGGCACAGGTCTCCCACACCACGGAAGAGGTGGCCTGGACGGACGGCGGCGCGGAGTATGCGGGCACCGCCTACACCGTAACGGTGGAGGACCCGGACCTGGAACAGGCGGCCTACACGGTCCACTGCCGCCTGCCGGACCCCGGCAAGCGGTACGACCTCTGGGTGCTGAGTGAGGATGGCTGGACCAAGACGGATGCCCGGTTGGACGGCCAGTATCTGCTGCTGGAGAGCCAGACCGGGACGGTCACCTTCTGCCTGACGGAGCGGGCCGGTCCTCTGGCGGTCGTTATTCTGGCCGTCGGCTTTGCCGGGCTGTTGATCGGCTTTTGCTGGCTCATCCGCTGGCGGCGGAAAGGCACTGCGGCAGGACGCAAACACTGACCTGCGGCCGTGTGCGGAGGAGACAAAGCACGATATGGCACGCTCTCTGCCGGAGAATGGAGATGCGGTCCGTATGCCGCTTTTGGGGTTCCCCGGACCCGGTGCCGGAAAAGGCATGGCAAGCTGCCATGCCTTTTCTGCCGTTCATGCGGCGATTCGCGTTTCGCGGATGGCTGTGCGCCACGCCGCATGGACGGACAACGGCCGGGGATTCTCCTGGCAATCTCTGTCCTGGCGGACTTCCGCCGGAGGAGTTCCGGCAGAATGATGACAGGCGGAACCGGGCTGCCGGAGCGTGCGTTGGCACCGGAGGGAAGCAGGCGGCCCCGTCAGCAGAATCCTCGCCTGGGAATGGCGCGGCATCGCATCCCGGACCGGACAGCCGGGGCGGGACGGCCGCAAGCTGCTTGTGTGCATGATTGAGGCGGTTGAAATCCTGAAAGTTAAGCGGTTATACCGGACATATTGTTGAGAATGGCCCTGTCTTATGGTATGATTTGGTTGATCGCCCACGGACAGGGAGATGCCACGCTTCCTTGGCCTGTCCGGCAGAACGCCTGGGGAATATCCCGGCAGGCCGGGGCAAGAGAAACAAGTATCTATGGTCAATCGGAGAAGGGCCGATCATCCCTGGCCGCCGGGCAGGCTCTGGCCGCTGCAAAACGGCGCTGCCCCGGTCTACCCATCATTTTCAAACACGCGGGAAATCCTGCCCGGGTTGAAAAGAGAGGGTAAAAGCCGCGCCTGTCCGTTTCGGTCCGCAATGAGAAGGGAGTCCTTTGATCCATGTCTGCATTCAGCGAATTTTTCCTCATGAAGCCGGATGACGTCAAGCGCTATGCGGCAGAGGTTCTTCACCGGTTCGACCCGGATGAGGAGACCACCTGTACGGAGATCGGCGACGGCAACATCAACTACGTCTTCCGGGTCCGCTCTCTGCGGGATGGCCGCTCGGTCATCGTCAAGCAGGCGGACAAGCGGCTGCGCTCCTCCGGGCGGCCGCTGGACATCTATCGGAGCAGGATCGAGGCGCAGGCTCTGCAGCTGGAGTCCCGGCTGGCGCCGGATTACATCCCGGAGGTCTACCACTATGACGAGACCATGGCGGCTCTGTCCATGGAGGATATCTCCGCCTATCGGAACCTCCGCAAGGAGCTGCTGGCGGGCAGGATATACGGCCATCTGGCGGAGAACATCTCCACCTTCCTGGCCCAGTCCCTGCTGCCCACCACGGATCTGGTGCTGGACCGCCGGGAGAAAAAGCGCCGGGTGCAGTTCTTCACCAATCCGGAGCTGTGCGACATCACGGAGGATCTGGTCCTGACGGAACCCTACTGGAACTACAAGGGCCGCAACATCGTTACCCCCGGGAACGAGGACTTTGTCAGGACCTTTCTCTATGAAAATGATGCCCTTCACAGGGAGGTGGGCAGGCTCCGAAACGGCTTCATGAACAACGCCCAGGCGCTGCTCCACGGGGATCTCCACACCGGCTCCATCTTTGCCAACGAACAGGGCGTAAAGGTCATTGATCCGGAATTCGCCTTTTACGGTCCCATGGGATATGATATCGGCAACGTCATCGGGAACCTGTTCTTCTCCTGGGCCAACCGCTGTTTTACCGCGCCGCAGGACACGGCGGCTGCCCGGGCGCTGGAGGATACCATCCGCGGCGTGTGCGACCTGACGGCGGAGAAGCTGACCGCCAGGTACGACGAGCTGGTGACCTTCCCCCTGTACCGGGCGGAGGGGTTCTGCCGCGCGTATCTGGACGGCGTCATGGCCGACTCCTACGGCTATGCGGGCACGGAGATCATCCGACGGGTGGTGGGCGACTCCAAGGTCATGGAGGTCACCTCCGTCACAGACCCGGACATCCGGATTCCCATGGAGCGGGCCCTGATTAAAATGGGTATCTTCCTGATCCGGGAGCGGGAGAGCGGCCTGAACGGCTCCGCCGTGACCAGAGCTTTCCGCGGGATACTGGCGTAAAGGAGGCGGCAAGATGGAACGTATGGACCGGGATATGCCGTTCCTGCTGCAATATGAGCATGTGGCGTGGTTTGAGAAGGGAAAAGTCCGCATTCTGGACCGCCGGGTCTATCCCACAGAGGTCCGGTTCGTGGTGTGCACGGACTACCACGAGGTGGTACAGGCCATCGCGGACATGGTGACCCAGAGCGCGGGCCCCTATACCGCCGTGGGCATGGGCATGGCCCTGGCTGCCTGGCAGGTCCGGGACAAGGGCGCACGGGCGCAGGAGGAGTTTCTGCGGCAGGCGGCCTATGACCTGGCACACGCCCGGCCCACCACCGCCAACCGGTACGGCCAGATCACCTGCCGCTGTGCCGATGTGGCGAAGGAGACCCTGGCTGCGGGCCGGGATCCGGTGGAGGCCATCGTGGCATCCACCGTGGAGTCCCTGAACCGCCGGTACAGCACCATGCAGGTGGTGGGGGATTATCTGGCGAATCTGATCCCCAATGGCGGCGCCATCCTGACCCAGTGCTTCGGCGAAACCATCATCGGCACAGTGATCCGGGCCGCCAGGCGGCAGAACAAGACCTTCCGGGCCTACTGCGCGGAGACACGGCCTTATTTACAGGGGGCCCGGCTCACGTCCAGCTGCTTTGCACAGATGGGCATCGATACCACGGTCCTGACAGACAATATGATCGCCTACGCCATGGAGCGGGAGGGCATCGACCTCTTTACCTCAGCGGCGGACTCCATCGCCTGGGACGGCCATATCGCCAACAAGATCGGCACTTTCCAGATCGCCATCCTGGCCAAGTATTTCGGGGTGCCCTACTATGTCACCGGCATCCCGGACCGGGAGAAGCGGACGAAGGACGACATCGTCATCGAGATGCGGGACCCCGCCCAAGTCCTCTCCTATCGGGGGATCCCCAACACGCTCCCCGGGGTGAAGGCCATCTACCCCTCCTTCGACGTAGTGCCGCCGCATCTGATCTCCGGCGTGGTGACGGACAAGGGCGTGTATGTGCCGTATCTGCTGGGAAACTATTTTGACTCTGACGTCAAGCCGTTCTATTGACGGCAAAGGGCCGCCGGGCGGAAGAATTGGAAAACGCAGGGGGACGGTATGCCGGTTGCGGCGCTGGGCCGGATGCCGAAGAGCACCCCCGGCAGGCCGATCCGGCTGTGTGGAAGGAATCTGGGTAGGTCCTTTCCGCCGGGAGAAATGTGCTCTGCTGCATATCAGGAAAGGGACGGAAGCCCCGCCCGCCTTTTCCGGCGTGTCCGCAAAACCGGAATCATACGGGCAGCTATATCAGAAATTAAAAATGAAAATGAAAACAGGAGGCAGCAAATTATGCTGATGCAGGAGGAAAGAGAGCTGGTTGTTGAATACGGCAGGAAAATGAGCACCGACCGTCTGAGCACGGGAACCAGCGGCAATATCAGCGTCTGCAACGCGGAAAAGGGACTGATGGCCATCAGCCCCTCCGGCATGGACTATTTCTCCACCACGCCGGAGGACGTGGTCATCACGGACCTGGAGGCCAACATTGTGGACGGCGTCCGCAAGCCCTCCAGCGAGTGGGCGCTGCACACCGCGTTCTATCGCCACAAGCCCCACGCCAGGGCCGTGGTGCACACCCACTCCATGTACTGCACCACCTTTGCCGTGCTGGGCCAGCCCCTTCGGGCTGTCCACTATGCAATCGGCGACACCGGAGCAGCCACCGTCCCCTGCGCGCCGTACCGCCTCTTCGGCACAGCGGAGCTGGCAGAGGCCGCCATAGAGGCCTGCGGCGGCAGCGACGCCGTTCTGCTGAGCAACCACGGCCTGGTGGCCTGCGGCAGGGACCTCAAAAGTGCTTACGGCCTGGCTTGTAATCTGGAGTATGTCGCGGAGCTGCAGTACCGGACCATGTGCATCGGCACGCCCAATATCCTGACGGATGAGCAGATGGCGGAGGTCATGGAGCGATTCAGGTCCTACGGCCAGCCCGGCAGCGGCAAGGCCGGATATTGAGCGGGGCGGAGGTCCCGCGGAGATCTTCACCAGCCTCTGGATGGCATTGAACACACCGGCATCAAATGCGATCTTGCAGGAGAGCCAGCCCCGCGCTCAGCAGGCGCGGGGCTGGCTTTTTGCCTGCGGCGGGGAAAGCCTCCTGAAGCGCCAAGGCAGACACCCCTGTGAAGCCGTATCCTGGGAAAAATTTTCCCGGTCTCAAAATGCCGCGATACCTTGCAGCTGCCCATTCGTTACCTGTTGGTGCCTATGCCACAAGATTGTGCGTACTTTACGAAAGCCGCCTGCCGCGCTACCATGGGGGCACAGATCAGAAAACGAAAGGGTGTTCTCCATGAACGAAAAAGCAAAAAAATACGTGGACCTGTTCCGCCGGGTGAAGATCGCAGCCGCCGCCACGGTGGATGCGGAGGGCCATCCCCGGGCTCGGATCATCAACGTGATGCTGGCAGAGGACGATGGGATGTATATTGTCACCTCCAGAGGCAAGCCCTTTTACAAGCAGCTGGTGGAGACGGGAGAGATCGCCCTGGCAGCCATGTGTCCAGACTGCCAGTCCCTGAAATTCACCGGGAAGCTGCGGGTCGTGGACAAAAGCTGGGTGGACAAGGTCTTTGCGCAGAATCCCGGTATGAACGAGGTCTACCCCGGTGAGAGCCGCTATATCCTGGACGCCTTCCACATCTACGCGGGCCATGGCGAGTGGTTCGACCTGCTCCACTATCCCATCAGCCGGGAGACATTTGCCTACGGCGGGGACACGGAGGAGCACAACGGCTTTGTGATCCAGGATGCATGCATCGGCTGCGGCGCCTGTGCCTCAGCCTGTCCCCAGAAGTGCATCACTCCCGGAACGCCCTATGTCATCAACTGGGCGCACTGCCTCCAGTGCGGCCGCTGCGCGGAGGCCTGTCCGGCAGACGCAGTGCGCCGCCTGCACCCGTAAGCGGCTCATGAAACTGCTGCAAGGGATTTTGGGCCTGTACGCCCAGCGGGCAGACTGGTTCGCGGGATTGCTGCTGGCCCACATCGGCCTGGCTCTGACCGCCATCGCCATGTCCGGCATGATCGGTCTTTTGACAGGCATCTGGATCGCGGAGCATCCCCGTATCGCGCCGCCGGTGATGGGCGTCTGCAACGTGCTGTACACCATTCCCGCCATCTCCCTGCTGGGCATCCTGATCCCCTTCAGCGGGATCGGCAACAAGACTGCCGTTATTGCCCTGACGGTTTACGGCATCATGCCCATGGTGCACAACACCTACGTGGGACTCACCACACTGGACCCGGATATTCTGGAGGCAGCCAGGGGCATGGGCAGTACGGGGACACAGGCGCTGTTTCGGGTGAAGCTGCCCATGGCCGCCGGAGTCATCCTGGCGGGCGTGCGGAACATGGTGGTCATGACCATCTCCGTGGCTGGCATTGCCTCCTTTGTGGGGGCCGGTGGCCTGGGCGTGGCCGTCTACCGGGGAATCACCATTTACGATCCGGCCATGACGGCGGCGGGCAGCATCCTGATCGCCCTGCTGGCCATTGTCTGCGATCTGACGCTGGGCGCGCTGGAGCGCTATTTCAAAAAGAGAGGAAGCTGAACTTATGAACATCCTGAATCGACTGCAGGCGGCCGTCCTAGCCATCCTGATGCTGGGCACCCTGACCGGCTGCGGCGGAGGCGCCGCCTCCGGAGGGGAGACCGGCTCTGGCGACCCTGTCCGGATCGCCACCAAGCCCATGACGGAACAGTACATCCTGGGAGAGATCCTGGGCCTTCTCATTGAGCAGGCCGGCTATGACGTGGAGATCACTAAGGGCGTGGGCGGCGGCACCAGCAACATCCAGCCCGCCATGGAGAGCGGAGAGTTCGACCTCTATCCGGAGTATACCTCCAGCGGTTGGGTACTGGTGCTGGACCACCAGGCCGAGGGTGTGGATGATGCAGAGATGTTCACCCGGCTTCAGCAGGAGTACGAGGAAAAGTTCCACATGACCTGGGTGGGGAAGTACGGCTTCAACAACACCTTCACCGTCGCCGTCCGGGGCGATGTGGCGGAGCAGTACGGCCTGGAGACCACCAGCGACCTGGCCGGGGCGGCCGGTGAGCTGACCTTCGGCGGAAACCCGGACTATCTGGAGCGGGAGGACGGCTTTCCAACCCTGTGCAAGACTTACGGCCTGGACTTCCGGAATGTGGTGGACATCGACATCGGCCTGAAATACCAGGCCCTGGCCGGCGGAGATATCGACGTGACCAACGCCTTCACCACCGACGCCCAACTGGCGAATCCGGACACAGACCTGGTGACGCTGGAGGATGACAAGCATCTGCAGGTGAACTACTTTTGCTCCACGGTGGTCCGCCGGGACGCATTGGAAAAATTCCCCGGTCTGGAGGAGGTGCTGATGCAGATGGACGGTATTCTCTCAGACGGGGAGATGGCCGCGCTCAACTACCAGGTGGAGGTGGAGGGCCGGAACGAGCGGGATGCGGCCAGGGACTTCCTGCTCCAGAAGGGCCTGCTGGAGGCGTGATATGACCCAGCCGATCATTCGCTTTGAAGGCGTCTCCAAGGCCTTCGGCACCCAGACCGTTCTGCGGGACTTCTCTTTGGATGTGGAGCCGGGCGCATTTGTGTCGATCATCGGCCGGTCCGGCTGCGGAAAGACCACCGTGCTGAAGCTGGTAAACGGCCTGCTGTCGCCGGACACGGGCCGAGTCCTGATCCAGGGGCAGGATGTGGCCCGAATCGACCCGGTGGCCCTGCGCCGCCGCATTGGCTACGCCATCCAGAACGTGGGCCTGTTTCCCCACATGACCGTGGAGAAGAACATTGCCTATGTGCCCGCCATCTCCGGCCTGGAGGAATGGAAGGGGAAGCAGTGCAGAGAAAAAGTCGCTGCCCTGCTGAAGCAGGTGGGGCTGGACCCGGCGCTGGCAGGGCGGTATCCCCGCGCCCTCTCCGGCGGGCAGCGCCAGCGGGTGGGTATCGCCAGGGCGCTGGCCGCCGGTCCGGAGCTTCTGCTGATGGACGAGCCCTTCGGCGCGGTGGACGAGATTACCCGGGGCCAGCTGCAGGATGAGCTCCTGCGCATCCACCGGGAGAGCGGCATCACCGTCCTGTTTGTGACCCACGACATCGCGGAAGCCCTGAAACTGGGGACCCGCACACTGGTGATGGACGCCGGGCAGATCCAGCAGTATGACGCGCCCAGCCGCCTCCTGGCGCACCCGGCCACGTCCTTTGTGGAGCGGCTGGTCCGCCGCAGCCGGGTGTTTCAGACCCGGGCGTAACGTCTCCGGCAGACCGGCCGTCCGCTGGAAATGGACAAAAGAGAAAAGAGGTCCGAAGGACGTACGTCCTTCGGACCTCTTCGCTTATGGGGATCAGCTTGCCAGCATGCTGGGCAGCCAAGTGACCAGCGGCGGGAACACCGCGCAGAGCGCGGTCACGATACAGATGATGATAATGAACGGTATAACGCCCCTGTAGACCTCCTGGATTTTGATGCTCGGAGGCAGGATGCCCTTCACATAGAACAGGGCGAAGCCGAAGGGCGGCGTCATGAAGCAGGTCTGCAGCAGCGTGGCGCTGACGGCCACCAGCCACAGCCGGTCGAAGCCGAAGGTATCCATGATCGGCAAGAAGATGGGGAACACGATCATGACGATGCCCAGCCAGTCGATGAACATGCCCAGAAGGAACATGATGACCATCATGATGGCGAAGGCGCCCCACTTGCCGATACCCATGCTCAGGACCCAGTCCGCGATGATCTGGTCACCATCCAGAGACATGAACACGCCGGTAAAGGCAGCTGCGCCGAAGAGGATGATGAACACCATGGCGGTGGTTTTGGCGGTGTCGATCAGAGACTCATAGAGCATCTTCCAGCTGAACTGCTTGTAGAAGATCGCCAGGATCAGGGAGAACAGGGCGCCGATGCCCGCGGCCTCCGTGGGGGTGGCGATGCCGCCGAAGATGGAGCCCAGCACGCCGAAGATCAGAATCAGCGGCGGGATCAGGTTGATCAGGGAGCCGGTGATGCGCTTCTTCAGGGGCATCTCCGCCAGCTCCTCGGGACTCATGGCCGGGCCCCAGTCGGGATGGATGTGGCAGACCACCATCAGGTAGATGATGTATCCCAGGGACAGGCTCAGGCCGGGGACGATGGCGGCGAAGAAGATCTTGCCGACGGAGACCTCTGCGTAAGAGCCCATGGAGACCAGCATGATGGAGGGCGGGATCAGAATGCCCAGGGAGCCGCCGGCGCACACCATGCCGCAGGCCAGGGAGGGTTTGTAGCCGCTGCGCAGCAGCACGGGGAGAGACAGCATGCCCATGGTGACAACGGAGGCGCCCACGATGCCGGTGGTGGCGGCGAATACAGTGGAAACCAGGATCACGGCCAGACCCAGTCCGCCCTTCAGGGGCCCCAGCAGGTAACGGATGGACTCAAACAGGCCGTCCGCCACCTTGGAGTGGGTCAGGAAGTTGGCCATCAGCACGAACATGGGGATGGCCACCATGGAGTAGCTTTGCATCTGGTCGTAGATCTTTGTCATGGCGATGGTGACGCCGGGGGTACCCCAGGCCAGCCAGCCGACGATGACGCCGGCGCCGCCCAGCACGAAGGCCAGCTCCTGGCCCAGGACAAGGCCCACGACCATCAGGCCGAACAGGCCGAGGATCAGCGCCACGCCAAGCGTGCCGGCGGGGATCTCAGCGGCTGCGACCAGCCCCTGCAGTTGTTCCAAAATCGCAGTCATCCCTGCGCCTCCTTTCCGTTCGCGGAAGCCGTGACGAGTCCCTCCACATGCTTGAGGATCTCAGAGACGGCCTGGATGGCGAGCAGCACCAGCCCCACGAACAGGCAGAGCTTCACCGGCCAGGTGGGCGCGGCCCACACGGAGTAGGTCTGCTCACCGGTGGTATACGCGTTCAGGAAGAAGGTCCAGCTGGCGGGAACGAGACCCATCAGGAAGGGGACCAGGAAGATCGCGTATGTGACGATATGCAGGATGTGCTGGACCCGGACAGGGAACATGGCGTAGACCACGTCCACCGCCACGAAGGCCTTTTTCTGAAGGCCGTACGCGCTGATCAGAATGATATAGCAGGCGAACAGCATCACGATCAGGTCCTGAGTCCAGATCTGCGGCCGGTTGAAAATACGGCGCAGGATGACCTCGCACATGATGACGGCAAGGATTGCCAGCGACAGGACGGAGAAGATCCGGCCCAGGAAGTCGTTGAACTTGTCGATGCCATTGTAGATTGCTTTGATGGCTTTCATCAGAAATTCACACCTCTTTCATAAACTCTCTCATCAGTTGTTGAAGAGGCGTTCATTCGCCGCGGTTGAAGCCGAAGCCGTAGTCGCCGGTCCAGTCGCGGTAGTTGTTGGCAGTCTCACGGTAGGTCTGCATGGACTCATAGACCATCTTGAAGTTGGGGTTGATCTCGCACTCCTCCTTATAGGTCTCGATGCAGGTTTCGCGGATAAGCTGCATGTCCTCGTCGGACAGGCTGGTGACCGTGACGCCCTGATCCTCGATCATCTGATTGGTGACGGTCATATCATTGTAGATGTAACGGGAGAGCTGCTCACCGCAGCAGAGGCGGGCGGCGCTCTCAAAGGCCACCTGATAGGCCTCAGGCAGGCTTTCCCAGGCCTGTTTGTTCACCATGACGCCGTTGACACCGGCGGACTGATACCAGGCGGGGGCGCACCAGTAGGGGGCGACCTCCTGCAGCTTCAGGGAGTCGTCGGCCTTGGGGCCGGAGAACTCGCCGCCGTCGATCACGCCGCGCTGCAGGGACTCATACAGCTCGGAGGCGGCCACGGTGGTGATGTTGATACCCAGCTTCTGCGCTGCCTTGCCGGCCATGACGCCGCCCAGGCGGATCTTCATGTGCTGCATATCCTCGATGGAGGTGATGGGGGACACGGAGCGGATGCCGGACTCGGAGGGGTTGGTAACCAGCGGGAAGTACTCCATGTTGTACTGGCCGTACATCTCCTTATAGCAGTCCATTCCGCCGGCCTCATAGATCCAGGTGTAGTAGTCCAGGGCGGTGAAGTCGTCCATGATAGTGGACAGCAGCTCAAAGGCCGTGTCCTTGCCGGACCAGTAGCCGCCCCAGTCGCCGCCGCACTCCACGGTGCCCTGGCTGACAAAGTCGAACAGCTGGCTGGCGGAGCACAGTTCGCCCTCGGAGTAATTGGTAATGATGAACCGGCCGTCGGTCAGCTGGCTCACCAGCTCCGCGAAGCGCTGGTCCACGGTGAAGTGGACGTTACCAGCGCCCCAAACGGAACCCATCTTCCAGGTCACGACAGGCAGGCTGCTGTCGCCGCCGGCAGCGGTGGCGTTCAGATTCGCGGTGTCCATGATGCCGCTGTCGGCAGATGCGCAGCCGGACAGCAGCACGGCGGGCAGCAGCAGCGCCATGGTCAGGAACAGTGCAAAAAATCTCTTTTTCATTTCGCTTTCTCCTTGGTCTTTCCTAATTTCACACAGGTGCAGGGGGAAGTCACTCAGTTCCGGGGATCGCCTTCTTTCCGTTGGCCGCAGGGCCGTATTCAAGAAGCTCCCGCTGTTCCGCCGGGGAGCGCGGGAGAACATCTTCCACAAGCTGGGCCGCCCATATTCTGGCGGCGGACATCAAAAGAGCCCGCTCTTTTCTGAGAGTCGGCTCTGCTTGACCGGAGGCTCCTCGCCGCGCTTGCGCAGCTGCCCGCGCAGGCGGCTCAGAGACACTGGGGACATACATAAAAAGGATGCGATGTGCTTGATGCTGACCACGTCCGCCAGCTCGGGATAGCGGCGGAGAAACCACTGGTACCGCTCCATGGCGGAGCTGATGCCGAGAAGGAGCTTCAGCTCCCGTTCCAGCTTCAGTTTCTCCAGCAGGTAAGAACTATACAGCTGCTGCAGCTCTGCGGACTGCTGGAACTGCTCCGCAAGGAGCTGGGTGGGGATGGACAAGAGCACACAGTCCGTCACCGCCTCAAAGTTGATCGGGAAGGAAGCTGTCAAGATGCTGAGACTCAGCACGGCCTCTCCAGGCCGGTAGAGGAAGCAATCCGTGATATCCCGCCCTTTTTCATCCGTCAGGTAACCCCGAATGACTCCGCTGACCAGAAACGGGATCCAGTCAGAGCAGGCGTCCGGCTTGGCGACAAGCTGCCTCTTTTTGCAGGAAAAAAGCCTTGAGGCATCTGCGAGACTGGCGGCCAGATCTGTATCCTCAAGGTGGAGGATCTCCTCCAAACAATCCTGAATATGCATCGCATCTTCCTTTCTTTCGCCGCAATTATACAAAATTGCAGGGAAGATTGCATTAACACAGGTTAATTTTTCTGTCCTCAAACAGAAAAAAGTTAACATTTTGTTAAAAAATTTTTCAAATGCAAGAAACGGACGACACACAGAAGGCTATCCTGGGAATCACCTGGGTGGAGAGCGGACTTTCTGTTGAAAATCTATTGACATCGTGTCAGAATACGGCTATAATGCAGATACTGACACTATGTCAATAAGGAGACCTGCAATATGAGAGCGAATGTCTATTTCACAAGGGAGATCACGCCTGAAAAAGTAGTGGAGCTGTATCGTGCCCTGGGCGTGGAGCTGCCCGGCAAGGTGGCCGTGAAGGTCCACTCCGGGGAGAAGGGCAACCAGAATTTCCTGCGTCCGGAATTCTGGTGTCCCATGGTAGAGGAGGTCCACGGCACCATCGTGGAGTGCAATACCGCCTATGGTGATGCGGCTGGCGGTGTCCGGGATCATACGGAGTCCCACCGGAAGCTGCTGCAGGAGCATGGCTGGACCAAGTACTTCGACGTGGACCTGATGGACGCCGAGGGCCCCGACGTGGTGTGGCCCATCCCCAATGGCAAGGTCCTGAAGGAGAACCACGTGGGCAAACACATCCTGCATTATGACTCCATGCTGGTGCTGGCCCACTTCAAGGGCCACCCCATGGGCGGCTACGGCGGCGCCCTGAAGCAACTGGCCATCGGCTGCGCCTCCCGGGCGGGGAAGGCGCTGATCCACTCCGCCGGGAAAACCGATGACCGCTTCAAGACCTGGGAGCAGCACGCCAGCTCCGTGGTCTTTCCAGAGGCCATGGCGGATGCTGCCTCCAGCGTGATAGAGCACTTCCGGGGCAAGATTGCCTTCATCAATGTGATGAAGAACCTGTCCGTGGACTGCGACTGCTGCGCCGTGGCTGAGGATCCCTGCATGAAGGACATCGGCATCCTGGCCTCTCTGGACCCAGTGGCCATCGACCAGGCCTGTATCGACCTGGTAATGCAATCCGATGATCCGGGCAGGGAACACTTCATGGAGCGGGTGAACAGCCGCAACGGCATCCACACCATCGAGGCCGCAGCGGAATTGGGCTTCGGCTCCCGGACGTATGATCTGACCGAACTGTAAGCATTGAAAGGAGCAACCTGCAATGAGCAAGATATTGATCGCCTATTTTTCCGCCAGCGGCGTCACGGCCCGCACGGCGAAGGAGATGGCAAAGGCCGCTGGAGCGGATCTGTATGAGATTTGTCCGGCAGAGCCCTATACCGCTGCGGACCTGAACTGGATGGACCAGAAGAGCCGCAGCACGCTGGAGATGAACGATCCAGCCTGCCGCCCCGCCATCGCGGCACCGGCGGCGGATCTGGACCAGTACGACACCGTGTTCGTCGGCTTCCCCATCTGGTGGTATGTGGAGCCCCGTATCGTGGACACGTTCCTGAAGAGATCAGATTTTTCCGGCAAGACGGTGATTCCCTTCGCCACCTCCGGCGGCAGCGGGATCGAGAAGGCGGAGCGGAGCCTGAAGTCCCACTGTCCCCAGGCCAACTGGAAGAAGGGCAAGCTGCTCAACCACATGGATGTGGCCGCCTGGACCAAAAGCGTGCTGGATTCGGGGTGCTGAAGCGCCGGGGGCCGCTGAGCAGGCGTTCCCAATACCCGGCACATCCGGCTGGGTGAGAGCTGTGGACGGACGCCCCGTGTTCTATTTGACACAGCGATGGGAAACCGGTATCATGTGTTTGAACAGCACTGGGACCATAGGCGCGGAATGCGTGCCGGAAACCCATGGAAACAAGAGAGGGAACTGCCATGCCGAGAGGATCAGAAGAGCTGACGAACGCGCGGAAAGCGGAGATTGTCAATGCCTGTGCCGTACTCTATGAGACCAGGAGCTTCAAGGAGATCACGCTGAAGGAGATCGGGGAGAAGACCTCTTTCACCAGAACGTCGATCTATAACTATTTCCAGACAAAAGAGGAGATCTTTCTGGCTCTGTTCCAGCGGGAGTACGAGGCATGGATCGAGGATCTGGACGCCCTGCGCTGCGGACACCGGAAGCTGTCCGTGGATGCTTTCTCCGACGAGCTGGCCCGCACACTGGAGCGGCGGGAGCGGCTGCTGAAGCTGATGGCCATGAATCACTATGATATGGAGGCCAACAGTCGGATCGAAAATCTGGTGGCGTTCAAGAAGGCGTATGGCGGCTCCCTGCTGGCCGTGACCCACTGCCTGGAGAAGTTTTTTCCCCGGATGACGGATGAGGACGTGCAGGGATTCCTCTATGCTTTTTTCCCGTTCATGTTCGGTATTTACCCCTATACCGCAGTAACGGAGCAGCAGCGTACGGCTATGGAGCTGGCGGGCGTCGGCTATGTCCGGCTTTCTGTCCGGGAGCTGACGCGGTCGTTTACCGCCAAGCTGCTGCAGGGATTTCAAATGTGAGGGAGGAGGTCCGCCGGACCCGGCGTTCCGTTTCCTGTCTGAATGACAGCCCTGCGCCGGACCGGCGCGGGGCTGCTTTTCTTGGGTGGAAGCGGCGGAAGACTGTGGGGATGCTGCCTTTCCGACAGGAGCTGCCGGGAAGGGAGCTGAAATCCTGGAGGGCCGGTTGGAAGCACCCGGACGCTGCGGCCCGCTGGCCCATGCGCCCGCCTCCAATCAAGCATAGAAGGCCGCCCTTGTAGGTGCCCGGGACCGTTTCTCAAACCGGAAGGGTGCCATGATCCACCCCGGTATGTTACCGAAAAAGACTGCGGCTCCGCATTTTGGGGTTTCCATTTTGGGAAAATTGGGCTATGATGAAACAAAATGGGCCCCGATACCAGCACAGGGCAGAAAGGCGTTCCTATGGATATCAAACAGTTGTATTATTTTACGGCGGTGGCACAGGCGGGCAGCTACTCCAAGGCAGCAGAGAGTCTGGCGGTGTCGCAGCCCACGCTGTCCGTCACGGTCAAAAAACTGGAGGAGGAGCTGGGTGTTCAGCTCTTTTACGCCTTCAACCGGGAGCAGCACCTGACCGACGAGGGTCTGCGCCTGTGGACCAAGGCCAAGCAGATCCTGGACCTGTATCAGGAGACGCTGGACGATATGAAGACCACCAACAAAAACAGCTCCGGCAAATTCACCCTGGGCCTCTCTCCGCTGTTCGGCGCCTGCTTTTTCGGCGACTTGATCCCCAATTTCTCCATGGAGTATCCCAATATTGAGATCAAGATGATTGAGGACGGCGCCTACCGCATCGACCAGCGGATCGAGCGCGGCGAGGTGGATATCGCCGTCACGCTCAATTCCAAACGCCTGTCCTCCTTTGCTTACTGTCATTTTTCCACCCAGAGGAACGTGGCGCTGCTTCACAAGAGCCACCCGCTGGCGAAGGAGCCCTCCGTCACGGTCTCCCAGCTCCGGGATGACTCTTTCGCCATCTTCAATCAGGACTTCATTCTCCACGAACAGATCGTGGACGCCTGCCATGCGGCCGGTTTCCGGCCGAAATTCGCCCTGCTCAGCTCCCAGTGGGATTTCATGGTGGAGCTGGTGTCAAAAAACCATGCGGTTTCCATCCTGCCCAAGCCGGTGCTGGACAAGCATCCGGATCCCAACGTGTGCTGCGTGCCCATGAGCGACAGCATGAAATACTGGGACATCGTGCTGGCCTGGAACAAGGACAAGTATATGCCGAAAGCCTGCGCGCTGTTTCTGGATTACTGCAAGCACCATCTCCCGCCGGATGACCTTTAAGACGGGTATTGAAGCGAACTATTATTTTCTATAATAATATTTTTTGAATAATATTATAGAATTGGAATTTTACAATAAAAATTCTATATAATTTTTGATAAATTAAATTATTGAAATTTATATACTCTTCCGCTATGATAAACATTGGAAGCACTGCCGGCCGGCGGCTTTTCTGTGTGAACCCCGGATCCGTCCAGAGTTGTAGCCTGGACCAGATCTACATTCTGATAGCGGGAGGAAGAAAGCCTTTATGTTAAGTTTGGTTGGCATTATTGTCGGCCTTGCGCTGCTGATCTTTTTGGCATTCCGTGGAAAATCCCTGCTTTGGGCCGCTCCTGTCTGCGCGCTGCTGGTGGCCTTCACCGGCGGGCTGGACATGTTTACCGCCTATACGCAGAACTACATGGAGGGTATGGTCGGCTTCGTCAAGGAGTGGTTCCCGGCGTTTATGCTGGGCGCGATTTTTGGCCAGATCATGCAGGATTCCGGCGGCGCGGTCTCTTTGACGAAAGCCGTTGTAAAGCTGGTCGGGCGGGACAAAGCGATCTTTGCCTCCGTCCTGTGCGGCGGTGTGCTGGCTTATGGCGGGATCTCAGGCTTCGTCATCATTTTCTCCATGTATCCCATTGTGCTGGGGCTGTTCAAGGAGGCTGACATTACCCGGCGCCTGATTCCGGCCACGATTATGACCGGCGCTTTTACCTTTGCCATGAGCGCGATGCCCGGCACGCCGACGATCCAGAACCTGATTCCCACAGAGTATTTCGGAACCACCGCCACGGCGGCGCCTGTGATCGGGATTGTGTGCACCATCATCATGTTCGTGGGTCCTGTCCTGTGGCTGAGCTGGCGGGCCAAGAAGTTCCGTGCCGCGGGCGAGGGGTATGACGAACCGGATGAGATGCCGGAGGAGGTGCCGGACGATAAGTTGCCCCCGGCCTGGTGCTGCTTTATCCCCTTTGTGGTCATTGTGATCCTGCTGAATGTGTTCAAGATGAACATCGTGGTGTGCCTGCTGGCGGGGATCCTGCTCTCCCTGGTGTTCCTGTTCCTGATGGGAAAGGTGCGGGGCAGTGTGTATCTGACCAATGTAGGTGAGACCTGCAACAAGGGCTGCCAGAGCGCAGTGTCCGCCATTATGAACACCGCGGCAGCGGTAGGCTTCGGCTCCGTTGTGAAGATTACCCCGGGTTTTGCGTTCCTGTCCGAGCTGGTTTTGGGAATCGGCGGCAGTCCCCTGATCGCAGAATCCATTGCCATCAATGTCCTGGCTGGTGCCACAGGCTCCGCCTCCGGCGGTCTCCAGATCGCCCTGGACGCTCTGGCGGATAACTTTATTCAGATGTCCCAGACCTCCGGCATTCCTCTGGCGGTGTTCCACCGGGTTGGCTCCATCGCCTGCGGCGGACTGAACACCATGCCCCATGACGGCGCGGTGGTCACCTATCTGTCCTATTGCAAGATCTCCCACAAGCGCGGATACTTCGATATGTTCATAGTGGCCGGCGCAATTCCCATCCTGGCCAATATCGTTGCCATCATTCTGGGTACCATCGGCATCGTCTGACGCTTCGGACGAGATCAAGATACAAGATAAATGATTGAGGAGGAAATCATGATGACTATGAAATCCGCATTGATTACCGGTGCTGCGTCCGGTATCGGCAAGGCCTGCGCCGAGCGCATGGCGCAGGAGGGCTACGGCGTCGTGGTGGCGGATGTGAATCTGCCCGCTGCGGAGGAACTGGCTGCCAAACTGGCAGCAGAGGGCCTCTCCGCCATCGCCGTCCACATGGATGTGGCCGATGAGCAGGAGGTGGAGGCTGGTTTTGACAAGATGATGGAGACCTACGGCTCCTGCGATCTGGTCATGTCCAATGCCGGTGTGCAGATCGTCCACCCCTTTGAGGAGTATCCCTTCGCGGACTGGCGGAAGATGATGGCCATTCACGCCGACGGCGCCTTCCTGGTGTCCCGGGCGGCTTACCGCCGGATGAAGGCCTCCGGCAAGGGCGGCCGGATCGTGTTCACCGGCTCCGTACAGTCCTTCGTGGGCTCCAAGCTGAAAGAGCCCTACAACTTCGCCAAGCACGGCGTGGCCGGACTGGCAAAAGCCATCGCCCGGGAGGGCGCCGAGTACGGCATCTACACCTATACCATCTGCCCCAGCTTCATCAAGACGCCGCTGGTGGAAAAGCAGATCCCCGAGCAGGCGGCTTCCCTGGGCATTACGGAGGAGGAAGTGGTGAAGAACATCATGCTGCGGGATACCGTGGACGGGGTGTTCACCACGGTGGAGGATGTAGCCAACACGCTGGTATTCCTGTCCAAGGATCAGGGCGCTCTGACGGGCCAGTCCCTGCGGCTGACCCACGGCTGGGCCATGATGTAATAGAATCATAGGAATCATAAAAGGAGGCAGCTATGGAACGAATTGCGGTTTATGGAGCGGGCACCATCGGTTCCTGCCAGGCCACGCTCATCATCGGCAACGGCCTGCCCTGCACGGTCATCGGACACTCGGAGCGGGGGCTGGAGCGGTGCCGGAAGTCCATCGAGCAGAACTGGGATGACCTGATCGCCGAGGGCCTGGCTACGGAGGGCAACAAGCAGGCCGCCATGGCCCTGGTCACCATCACCAACGACCCTGCCGCTCTGCAGGAGCACACCTTCGTCTTCGAGGCAGTGGCGGAGGGCACTGAGGAAAAGCGGGCCGTCTATGAGACCATCGAGCAGAACGCTGCGCCCAACGTGGTGATCGCCTCCTGCACGTCCTCCATCGACGCAGAGATCCTGGCGGGGCTGGTTTCCCACCCGGAGCGCCTTCTGATCGCGCATCCGTTCCAGCCGGTGCACATGCTGCCCCTGGTGGAGGTGGTGCGCCACGAAAAGACGGCGGAGGACACAGTGACCCGTACGCTGGCGCTGCTGGAGACACTGCACCGGCAGGTAGTGGTGCTGAACCGCAGTGTGCCTGGATTCCTGGTGAACCGTTTTGCCCAGGCGCTGTTCCGGGAGTCCATCTACCTCATTGAGCAGGGAGTCACCACCGCGGCGGACATTGACCGGGCGGTGAAGTACGCCGTGGGAATGCGCTATGCATCCATCGGCCTGCTGGAGTATTTCGACGCCGTGGGATACGAACTGGAGAGCGCCATTGCAAAGAACGTCTATCCGGACCTGTGCGGCACCCGGGAGCTCCAGCAGCTGGTGCTGGACGGCCTGGCCACCGGCAAGACCGGGCAGGCGGCGGGGCAGGGCCTGTACGACTGGTCTCAGAAGGACGCGGACGACTTCCGCCGCCGTAAGCAGAGCCCGTACTTTGCGGGCGTTAAAGAGTGGGCCATGCCCGATGTGAAGTGACCGCTCGCAGCTGATTTAAAAGCAGAAGGACAGGCATCCGGAATCTCCGGATGCCTGTCTTTTTGGAAAGAGGGGAGCACACTGCGGCGTGCCGGGCTCTTTGCACACATGCCGTCCTGCCTGGAACGGTTTTCCACTTTCCGGATACGGAGCCGCCTGATCCCACAGGCCGGATTCGGAGAGGAGGACAATTGTTTCCATCAAAACGAAAATATTACTGTGCTTTAATTGGTGAAAAGTAAAATTACATTACAGGAAATTCGCCCTTCTCCCATGCGGCGCGGACGGAGGCGGCCTGTTCAGTGCTGCCGCTGGCCCTCGGGCCGAACCGCCAGCAGGACCACGCCGCTCGCCAGCAGGACGAACTGGACGAAAAGAACGGCCGCCGGCAGCGTAAACGCCGGGTCCAGTGTCCCCAGGGTCAGGGGATACTGGGCGAAGAGGCGCCCGTTCCACAGCCCCAGCGATTCCGGCAGGGGGAGCGCCAGACAGACGGGAGAAACCAGCATCCAGACATAGAGCAGCCAGGGCCGGAGCATTCCCAACAGCCAGCCGCTGCCCAGTGCGAACACCAGCGGAGGGACCAGTGTGACCAGCGTGGGAAATACCAGGCCGCTCCAGCCATACCAGCCGAAATAGATCCCATAGAAGCAGGCGGCTTCTGAGATGCAGGCCAGCGCCAGCAGGGCGGTGCCGGTCAGAGCGGCGGCGCACCGGGCCAGGGCGTACCGGCGGGGCGGAAGGGGAGCCGCGTCTGTGAGCACTGCTGCCCGTCGGGCTTTTTCCGAGGTGAAGAAGGTCAGGAAAAACAGCGCCCCGATCCAGAGCAGCGGGAGCATCCGGCTCAGAAAGTCCCCGAAGCTCCAGGGGGAAAAGGGGGCGGTGTGGGACACCCCGAGGATGGTCACGCGCCGCAGCACCTGCCAGCCGTAGAACAGGAGCACCAGCACAAGCCCGGCGAAAAATTTGTTCCACAGCAGGCGCTTGCACTCATAGAGAAAAATTTTACGCAAGGTTCAGGTCCTCCTCTGTCAGCCCGCAGGCGTTTAAAAAGTCTTGGTAGGTCAGATAGGGATACATGGGATCCAGCTCCCGGTTGAACAGGCCGCGGAGGATCCGGTCCATGGCCTCCTCGCCGCCGACCAGTTGCTCCGCTTTCAAAATCTTCAGGGGCATTTCGCAGTACTGCCGCACATAGCGGAGGCTGTTGGAGCTCTCCAGCCGCTCCTCTTCGGGCAGCGCCTCCAAATAGTCCGGATTGCGGACATAGAAGTTCAGGTAATAGTTGTCCACCGCCTGCTGCCACTGGTCCACATAGTGCTCCTGTGCGTAGGATGGGCCGTATCGCTCCTTGACAATACGGTAGGTGGTGTAGACCGTCAGGCCCTCTGCCGACCAGGGGCTGCTTTCATCCGACGCATCAAACATGTTTCCAAGGCCCCACCACTGATGGACCAGTTCGTGGATCATGACTTCTCCGGCTCCGCCGCCCTTGCCGGTATCGCTCAGATTGTCGGCGGTGAAGTCTGCCTCGTCCAGCAGACTGGCGCCGTTTGCGGCGTAGCCGCCGCCGGTCACCCGGCTCTGAATGAGCTTCAGGGTATCGCCGGTGCCGAAGGACAACATGCCGTAGTGCGCTGTACAGTAGTCCACCACCGACTTCACGGCCTCCGCCGCCCCGGCGGCCTCCATGACGGCCTGATGCTTGCGGCCGTAGTAGAATTCGATGTCCATGCCGCCGGCCTGGATATCCTGGCGGATGTAGTCCCCGGCATAGAGAATGCCGCCGGCGCTGTTGGAGTCATAGCGCCAGGTTTTTGTGCCGTCTGTCTGTTCTGCGACGACCTCCGCCTTGCTGGCCCCGAAGGGGATGACCGACATGGATGCGGGAAGCGTGATCTCGATGGTGGTGGGATAACCGTTTTCCCCCGGCAGCACGTTTATCAGGCGGGGAGACAATCCGGCATTTTCCAGGCATAGGTATTCAGAGCTGATCTCCGTGCCGCCCTGCATGATGGACACATTCCGGTTTTCCCGGGGAAAGCCACCGTAGTCCATAGTCAGTTCGATCTCCCGGTCCGACGGGAGGGCCACCTCCAGCATGGCCTCGTTGTACTCCTGATAGTCGCTCACAGAGAAGGGCACTTCGGCGCCGTTGACCCGCACGTTGGAGATGGTATAGCCCGGATTGACGCCGAAGGCCGCTGTCCACGCCTGCCCGGAGGTGTTCCGGAACCGGTAGGCCGCCGTGCCGGAGACCGTCCCAGCGGTGGTGTCCGGGAATACCTGGGCGCTGCGGCTGGTGCAGACCACATTCTCCGCATAGGGAACCTGGTAGAAGTCCATAACCGTCTGGTCGGGGTTGCTGTGGTCCACCAGGGGCTGGGCGGCATAGGCAAAGCCGGAACAGGCCAGAAGCGACAGGGCGATGATAGGCCGGTGGGCCCGCCGCACGCTCCGGGCCAGGGAGCCGGGCAGCCCCTTCCCGTACTGCCGGATGCAGAGATACGACACCGTCCAGATCCCCGCCAGGGCCGCCAGCCAGGTGAGCCGCATCCAGGCTACGGACCGAAAGATGCGGAAATTGGAGAAATCGTCCGACAGCGCCCACACGCAGGGGTTCAGCCAGCAGAGCTGCCAGTTGTCCGCCCAGACAGTCAGGCTCAACGCCGCAAAGGCGGCAAAGAGCACCAGGGACAGGTCCGCCCGCCGGGTATATTGATAGGCGGCAGAGGCAGCCAGAATAGACAGCGGGAGCGCCAGTCCCATGAACAGCAGGTACGCCAGGACATAGTCGCCCCCGTCAAAGACGGAGCCGATCAGCCCACAGCTGATGGGAAGCCACACCAGCATGGTGAGGACCAGCGCCAGTCCGGCTGCCGCCAGCAGGGCCGGCAGGCGTACCAGCGCCGCGGCTAGAGGAGAAACAACCGCATTGGTAAGCACCTCCACACGGCTGCGGCCGGCCCGGTCCAGCTCATATACTGTGAGCAGGCCGAAGAGAATACCGCCCGCCGCCCCTCCGGCCAGGGCCGGATTGGCCAGGTACATGGAGAGCATGGTGCTGGCAATGGCCGGCTTGTAGAGGACGAGTCCTACTGCGGGGGAGATGACGGTCAGAAGAACGATGAGCCAGGTCATGCGGCTGTGCAGAAGCCGTCCCAGCTCCAGGGGGAACAGACGCAGGAGCTTCATTGTACCGCCTCCCGTGAGATGAGATAGAGGTAGGCGTCCTCCAGAGACGGTTCCGACCGCTGGACATAGGCGGGCAGCGCGTCCGCCACTGCGCGGCATCGGACGCCCTGGCTGGTGTTGACCCGGGCGGTGATGTGCAGGCCCTGCTCCTGACCGGCTTCCCGTTCCCAGAACACGCCCACATGGCCCTCTGCCGCCTGAATCAACTGCTCCGGCGTGCCGGTGAACAGGATTTGCCCGTGGTCGATGACCACCAGCCGGTCACACACCGACTGCACGTCCTCGATAATGTGGGTGGACAGCAGTACCAGCCGGTCCTGGGCCGTGCGGGAGAACAGGTTGCGGAAGTGGATGCGCTCCTCCGGGTCCAGCCCCACCGTCGGCTCATCGAGGATCAGGAGGGGAGGGGCGCCCAGCAGGGCCTGGGCGATGCCCACCCGCTGGCGCTGTCCGCCGGACAGGCTGCGGATGCGGGCGCGGGCCTGCCCCTCCAGATTGACCGTCCGGATCACCTCGCGGACGGCTGTTCCGGAGTCCCGCAGCCCCTTCAGGGCGGCCATATAGTCCAGGAACTGGGCCACGGTGAGCTCGTTGAACAACCCGAAGTCCTGGGGAAGATAGCCCAGCTGGGCCTTCAGCTGCCGCTCCGTCTTGAGAAGGGGCTGTCCGTCCACCAGAATGGAGCCGGATGTGGGGAGCAGGGCGGCCACCAGCAGCTTCATCAGAGTGGACTTGCCCGCGCCGTTTGGCCCCAGCAGGCCGATGAGGCTGGGAGACCGGAGCTCCAGACTCAGGTTCTGCAGGGCCTGTTTTCCGCTGGGGTAGGTCATGCTGACGTTTTGAATGTTGATTTCCATGTGATCGGGATCCTTTCTGCTTGGGATACGGAAAGGATCCCATGGCTGTGTGGAGGGGAGTTGGAGATTATGTGTGGTTTGTGTGGAGAAGCGGACACCGGGAAATATCTTGCAAAAAGTCCGCCGCAGAACACTTCTGTTTTGCGGCGGACTCGTTTTCTTCCATATAGATTGGCGGAGCAGTCAGGGATGCAGGGAATAGAATTTGTTCAGACGCTCGGCCAGCGCCTTTGGGTTTTCTTCATTCACAACATGGCCGGTATGTTCGATAAGCTGTAATTCCGCGCCAGGGATGTTCTGCGACAGGTATTGGGCGGAGCGGATATTCGAACGGTCCTTTTCCCCGCAGATGATGAGGACGGGACACCGCATACCGCGCACTCTGCCGCTGAAATCCAGCTTCTTCATGGAATTGCCCAAGACAAACGTGCTCTCTTTATCAAAGGCCATGGTGTCAAAAACGGATCTGGGCAGAAAGCGGAAAATCAGGTTTTGGATACCGAACGCCGCCTTGGGAATTTTATGAGGCGTCCCGATCAGGACCAGCGTTTTTACCTTTTCGGGGAAGTCCAGCGCATAGTTCAGCGCCAGGATACCGCCCAGTGAAAGACCGCACAGATGGACCGCCCTGCCGACGTGATCACAGTATTCTGCAAACGCCCCATAGAGGCTCGGATAGCTTGCTGTTTTCCCGGCAAGCAGGGCACACAGGTCCGGACACAGCAGATCCTCTTTGCCGTCCATGCAGGAGACCGTTTCCTTCCAGCTTGCCGCCTTGTGTCCAGAACCATGAACCAGGATTTTTTTCGCCATACGCAACCTCCTCGGCCTGATCTATGCAGCTTCTCCGCTTGTACGATGTCTCAGCGTATACTTGAAACGGTCACATCTGCGGAAGAAAGTCCGGAATGGGCAGAAAACTAAAACCTTACAGTCGCTTTTACCCCTTCCTCCGTATTCTCAATGGTACACACCGCGCCGTGCCGGTCCAGGATCATTTTCACCAGATAGAGCCCCAGTCCGCTGCCGCCGGTGCTCCGGTTCCGGGAACCCTCCTCCCGGTAAAAGGCTTCAAACAGGTGGGGCAGGGCATCTCCGCTGACCCGCGCTCCGGTGTTCTCCACACTCAGGGCGGGGCGGCCCTCCAACCGGCCGCACCAAACCCGGATTTCCGCCCCCTCCGGCGAGTAGCGGGAGGCGTTGGAGAGCAGGTTGCCCACGGCCTTCCCCAGCAGGGAGGCGTCTGCGGGCACGGTAATCCCCGGGGTCAGTGCGGACACCAGCTGCTGGCCCCGCTGCTCCAGCAGCTCCCGGTCCAGAGCCAGTTGCTGCGCCATCAGGGCGGACAGGTCCACGGGCTCCTGCCGGACGGCGGCAGATCCGGACTCCATGCGGGAGATGGACAGCATCTCGCCGATCAGGCGCTCCATCCGGCCGGTTGTCTGGAGAGAGCGGAGCAGGTACTTGTCCCGGTCCTGATATACGCCGACGCCCTCCAGCATCCCGGCCAGCTGTCCCTTCAAAATGGTGACGGGCGTCTTCAGCTCGTGGGAGGCGGCGGAGAAAAAGGCCATCCGCTGTCGGTCCAGCTCCCGCTCCCGGGCCACCTCCCCCCGCAGGGCCTGGTTGGCGGTTTCCAGGTCGGTGAGGGCGGCAGACAGCCGCCGGGCCATTTTGTCCAGACTGCGGCCCAACTGGCCGATCTCGTCCCGGCGCCGCTCCCCGCACACCCACTGGAGGTCCAGCTCCGCCATCCTGCCAGCGATGCCGTTCAGCCGCACGATGGGCCGGGTGATATACCGGGAGTACCCGAACGCACACAGCAGGGAGAAGGCCAGCAGCGCCAGAGCCAGCCAGGGGGCCACCCGCCCCAGGGCCTCCACCGCCTGGTTGGCCAAGCGGAGCTGAGGGGAGACCAGCAGCTGGTAGGTCCCCTCCTGGTCGGCAAAGGTGATCTGGGTGGTGAGGATCCCCGTCTGAGTGGCGGTCACCACACCGTCGGCCCGGTCAATCTGCACCTGATAGGTGTCGGCCTCGTAGGTCTGGACCGAGTTGTCCGCCCCGGACATGGTGACGGCTACCTGCCAGTCCTCCTCCGGCAGGACCAACAGGGAGCCGGTGTCCGCCTCCGCCCCGCCGGGGGCCGTCAGGGCTACCTCCGCCCCGCTCTCCCGGACAAAGGCGTCCAGGATGGGCCCCGCGTCGGCCAGATTGGTCTGTGCCAGCTGCTGGGTGAGGTCGGCTACCTGGGCCTGGAGCCGGTCGCTGATCACAGCGGTGTAGGTGATGGGGGTGGCCCAGGCAATCAGGGCGAAGGTAAGTCCCCCTGCCCCCAGCAGCAGCAGGAAGGTAAGCAGAAAAATACGCACCGTCAGGCTTTCAGCGAGTTTCCTTCGCAGCACGGTAGCCCACCCCTCTCACGGTTTCAATATAGTCCCGCCCCAGCTTGTGGCGGAGGTTTTTGATGTGGCTGTCCACCACCCGTTCATCCCCGAAGAAGTCGTAGCCCCACAGCCTGGAGAGCAGCATCTCCCGGGTGAAGACCCGCCCCGGCGCGGCCAGAAAGGTGCGCAGCAGCTCGAATTCCCGGGCTGTCAGATCCAGGGGACGGCCGTCCAGTGCAGCCTCCCTGGTGTCCAGGTCCACCACCAGATCCCGGTAATGCAGGCGGCTTTCCGCCGCTTCGCCGCTCCGGCGAAGGATCACCCGGATTTTCTCCAGCAGGACCGGCATGGAGAAGGGCTTGGTCACGTAGTCGTCGATATTCAGGCCGAAGCCCCGGAGCTGCTGCGTCTCTCCGTCCAGAGCCGTGAGCATCAGAATGGGCACCTGGGACTGGCGTCGGATCTGCGCGCAGACCCCGAAGCCGTCGATTTTCGGCAGCATGATATCCAGCAGGACCAGGTCAAAAGACTGGGCGCGGAACAGGTCCAGGGCCGCCGCGCCGTCTCCGGCCACAGCAGCCGCATAGCCCGCGTCCTGCAGATAGGCGCACAGCAGCTCCTGCAGCTCCGGCTCGTCCTCCACGATCAGTATTCGTTTCATCAACAATCACCGGGAAAAGTATAGCACAGGATTGTGAATTTATCATGGAGAATTTCATTTCCCCCTGTGTGGGGAACAGACCTCCGTTTCCAGCAGCGGCCGCCTGCTGCGTGACCGGTCCCATTGACCAGTGGGCACCGGAGCTGTGACAGGACGATTCCCAGATCCGGTTCGTGGGCTTTGACTTCTTCAGCATCCAGGTGTTCAACCCGCGTGAAAACTCCAAGGACATGATGACCATTGACAACCGACAGAAATGTGAACTCCCGGCTGAAGGCCCTCCCCGTGGACTGGAACTACACCATCCCCTTCGGCTTGTTCCACACCCCCGGGGCCGCAGTTACTGTCAAACGGTTCCTGAGCGCGGCGAGGGCGGTATTTTCCCTTTGATCCCGCTTCACGGGCTGTAACGGAAAGGTATATGCCCATAGCTTTTGAGGCTTCTCCGGAAATCTCAATTTTTTATAATAGCCCCAGAACGGCCGCTATGCGGGAAGAGAACGATACATAATTTGATTTTTGAAAATGGGACGCGGTTCATTTCCGGGGCCAGGTGTCTGAAGAAATATCTGGCCAGCTTTTTGAGAAAAACGGATCGAATATGCTGCTGGTCGCAGACAGCAGCGGTGGGGAGCGGGACGCGGAGCACGGGACGAAGTGCCCGCCAGGTCCACCTGCCCTGCCCCAGCAGCGAGGCGGCAGGCGGCCTGCCTGTGCCGAAAGCCCGCCTCGGGGGAGTCCACCGGCTGACCCGAAAGAAAAAGAGGGCGGCATATCCGTATGGATATGACGCTCTACTCTGCGCGAAGGCGCACCGGGGGAGACCGTTTCCGCCCGGTGCGCGTTTCTTATGGGATTTCCTCCGGTGCACGGAGCTATCCGGCTGCTCGGGGCGTCAGTTCTCCAGGTCCTCCTGCAGGGATTCCACCAGGGCGTCCGCCAGCTGATCCAGCTCTGCGGCCTTGTCCGCCTGAAGGGAGGAGGCCAGGGACAGCCGCTCGTTGAGCACCGTCATGTTCTTGAGTTCCTCGTCGATGAAGGCCTGCATCAGGTCTCCGGACTTGCAGGCCCAGGAGCCGTTCTCGATGATGGCGAAGGTGCGGTTCTGGAGGTTGAGGGCCTTCATGTCCTCCAGATAGCTCTTCATCACCGGGTAGATGCCCAGATTGTAGGTAACGGAGGCCAGGACGATGTGGCTGTACTTGAAGCTCTCGGCAATCAGGTAGGACACATGGGTGTTGGACACATCGTACAGGGCCACGTCGGTGATGCCCCGTTCGCAGAGCTTGGCGGCCAGCGCCTGGGCGGCTGCCTCGGTGTTGCCGTACATGGAGGCGTAGACAATCAGCACGCCCTTGACTTCCGGCTCATAGCGGCTCCATTTGTCGTACTTGTCGATGAAGTAGCCCAGATCCTTCCGCCACACGGGACCATGAAGGGGGCAGATATACCGGATCTGGTCCAGGATGCCGCCGGCCTTGCCCAGCAGCAGCTGGATGTGGGGGCCATACTTGCCCACGATGTTGGTGAGGTACCGGCGGGCCTCGTCGATCCAGTCCCGGTCGAAGTTCACCTCGTCGGCAAACAGCTTGCCGTCCAGGGCGATGAAGGACCCGAAGGCGTCGGCGGAGAAGAGGACGCCGTTGGTGGTATCAAAGGTCACCATGGCCTCGGGCCAGTGGACCATGGGAGCTCCCACAAAGGTGACGGTGTGGTCGCCGAAGGAATAGGTGTCGCCCTCTTTGACCTGGATGCACTCGTGACCGTCCACATGGAAGCCGAACTGGCGCATCAGCATGAAGGCCTTCTCCGTGGAGATGATCCGGACCTTGGGATAGCGCAGCAGGATCTCCTCGATGGAGGCGCCGTGGTCCGGCTCCATGTGGTTGATGACCAGATAGTCCAGAGGCGTTCCGTTCAGCAGGTATTCGAGGTTCTCCAGCAGCTGGCGGCAGGCGGACCAGTCCACCGTGTCAAACAGGACGCTCTTTTCGTCCAGCAGCAGATAGGCGTTGTAGCTGACCCCCTTGGGGATGGGGTGGATGTTCTCAAACAGAGCCAGACGGTGGTCATTGGCGCCGACCCAATAGAGATTTTCGGTAACAGTTCTCACACAATGCATGCAGAAATCCTCCTTTACTCACAGATGACAGGCCGTTACGCCTCAATGAACTGGTCCTTGGGCTCCGCGCACTCCGGGCAGACCCAGTCCTCCGGCAGCTTTTCAAACAACGTGCCGGGGGCGATGTCACCGTCCGGGTCGCCCAGCTCGGGGATGTACTCATAGCCGCAGCCGCCGCAGACGTATCGCTTGCCGATGGGCTCCGGCTTGGGGAGACGGGGCCGCTTCATCTTCACCATGGGCGGCGCGGGCTGCTTTTCGCCGGTGTCCAGAGCAGCGGTCAGCAGGGGCAGAATCTCGTTCACATCCCCAACGATGCCATAGTCGCAGTTTTTGAAGATGGGGGCGCCGACGTTGGTGTTGATGGCCACGATGGTAGAGGCGTCCTTGATACCCTTCAGGTGCTGCACCGCGCCGGAGATGCCGCAGGCGATGTACAGGTTGCCGGTGAACTTCTGACCGGACATACCCACATAGCGGTTCAGGGGCACGTATTTCAGCGTCTCCGCCACCGGACGGGAGGAGCCGATGGCCGCGCCGGCGGCCTTGGCCAGATCCTCAATGAGCTTCATGTTCTTCTTGCCGCCGATACCCTTGCCGGCAGAGACCACCCGCTCCGCCTGGGAGATGGGGGTGTCCAGGGGGATGCCCACAGTGAAGTCGTGGCCGTCCTTCTTCAAATGCTCCACCAGGGCGGCCACCTGCTCGGCGGGGGAGCCGTCCCGCAGGATGACCTTCTTCCGCACACCGGTGACGGGCGCGGGCTTCTTGGGCTGGCTGGAGGAACCGCCGGAACTCTTGGGGGCCTTGCCCAGGATATGGGAGGCGATGACCACCCGCTGGATCTCGTTGGTGCCCTCGTAGATGGTGGTGATCTTGGCGTCCCGGTAGGCCCGCTCCACCTCCATACCTTTCATGAACCCGGCGCCGCCGTGAATTTGCAGGGCGTCGTTGGTGACCTCCAGGGCGATGTCGGAGGCGTACATCTTGGCCATGGCGGATTCCATGCCGTAGGGGGCGTGCGCCTCCTTCAGCTCGGCGGCGGAGTACACCAGGAACCGGGCGCAGCGGAGCTTGGTGGCCATGTCGGCGATCTTAAAGGAGATGGCCTGCTGGAAGCCGATGGGCTTGCCGAACTGGATGCGCTCCTTGGAGTAGGCCACGGCGGCGTCATAGGCCCCCTGGGCGATGCCCAGCGCCTGGGCCGCGATACCGATGCGGCCGCCGTCCAGGGTGGACATGGCGATCTTGAAGCCGTCGCCCTCCTTGCCCAGCAGGTTCTCCCTGGGCACTTCCACATTGTCAAAGATCAGCTCGGCAGTGGAGGAGGAGCGGATGCCCATTTTGTCGTAGTGGTCGCCGAAGTAGAAGCCCTTCCAGCCCTTCTCCACGATGAAGGCGCTGATGCCCCGGGTGCCGATATCCGGTGTGGTGACGGCAAAGACCACATAGGTGTCCGCCTTGGGGGCGTTGGTGATGAAGATTTTGCCGCCGTTGAGGACATAGTGGTCGCCCTTCAGGACGGCGGTGGTCTCAGTGCCGCCGGCGTCGGATCCGGCGTTGGGCTCCGTCAGGCCGAAGGCGCCGATCTTCTCGCCCTTGGCCAGGGGCACCAGGTACTTGCGCTTCTGCTCCTCGGTGCCGTAGGCGAAGATGGGCCAGGAGCCTAAGGAGACATGGGCGGACAGGATGACGCCCGCGCCGCCGTCCACCCGGGCCAGCTCCTCCACGGCGATGGCGTAGCTCAGGGCATCCAGCCCGGCGCCGCCGTACTCCGCGGGGAAGGGGATGCCCATGAGGCCCATCTCGCCCAGCTTCCGGATGGCCTCGTCCGGGAACTCGTTCTGCTGGTCCAGCATGAACGCGATGGGTTTGATCTCCTCCTCCGCAAACGCACGGACTTTGGCGCGGAGTTCCTCGTGTGCCTGTGTGGTCTGAAACAGCATAGTCGTACCTCCTCTTTAATCTTAATAAAATTTATCAACTTTCAAGCAAAAGAAAAACTGTCAAATCAGGGGTCCGTCAAAATCTCCTGCAGGCTGTGGGCCCGCAGCTCCTCGTCCAGCTTGTTCTGAATCTCAGCCAGCTTGCAGTGCACGGTGCAGCCGCCGTGGCAGCTGCGCCAGGGGCATTGATACGCCGGGTCCATGCAGGAGCTCAGATTCCCGCGTTCTCCCATGGCCTTCATCAGGTCATAGAGGCTGGTGCCGATCAAATCCGCCGACAGCCGACAGCCGCCCGCCGTTCCGCGGACCACCTCCACCAGTCCGGCCTTCTCCAGCTTTTTCAGGATTTTATAGGCAAAGGCCTGGGGGAGGAGTTCATCCTGTGCGATCTGTCCCGCGGTATGCAGTTTTCCATCCAACAGTGCCCGCAGGATGCGCAGGGCGTAATCTGTCTCCCGGGTAATGACCAATGCCGCGTTCTCCTTTTATGCGTCGTATTGTTAATTGGAGAATACCAATTTGGATATTTTTTGTCAAGTATCGGATGCAACCCTATAAAAAGTTTGGCAGTGTTCCATAAAAAACCAGTCGTGATTTTGATAAAATGCCGGGGCGGACGCCCCGGGGACTCACGGTGGGCCGACAGCCGGATATCGGTGTCGTTGCCGGGGAACACACTGTTCTGAAAGTCCGGCGTGGGGTCTGAGGGAACCGATTTCAGCAGGACGGCGATGCCGTTGTATTCAAACGTATTTTCGTTGTATAGGGAGTGGCCGGGAGTGCTATCGGTGCAGTTGAAACGGAACCGATTGCCCGTAAAGGTGCAGCCGGATGCTGTGCTCCAGGCGGAGATCGAAAAGGCGGTGTCCCAGACGGTGAAGGTGCAGCTGCTGACCGGCTCTACGGCGGCGAGGTCTTCCGCTGTGAGCTGTGGCTGCCGTCCGCCTCTTGACAGCGGCGGGCGATCTGCTATAATTCTGATAAAGTTCGCACCATGCCTGCTGACAGGGGTGATAGCTGCAGCCCCTTTCGGGCGCCGGCCGCGAGTCGCGGCCGGTTGGCTGGATTCTGGCGTATGCGCTTCGCGCAGGCGAGCCCGCTTGCGGTATTGGAGCACACCTGCGATGTGCTGGAAGATACCGCCGCGCGGTTCCCCATACAAATTTGTATCGCTCCGCAGGCATGAGAAGGGAGGAGAGCACTTGATTGTCTATCGGGAGCTCTCCTCCCTTGTGCGGGATCTGGGGATCCCCGCCGGGACGCTGTATGCCGTCAGCAATACACTGGACCGCCATTACATCCGCAGGCAGCTCCCCAAGTCCTCCGGCGGTGTGCGGGAGCTGTCGGTCCCGGACCCGCTGCTGAAGCACATCCAGCGCCAGATCCTGCAGGTGCTGCTGGTCCACATGCCTGTGTCCCCCTACGCCACGGCCTATCGATACGGCGGCAGCACCCTGTGCAATGCTGCGCCCCATGTGGGAAAGCCCTGTGTTTTGAAGCTGGACATCCGTCATTTTTTTGACAGTATCCTGTATTCCGCTGTGAAGGAAACTGCCTTTCCAGCTGAGGTTTATGCAGAGAACTTACGTATTCTGCTGGCTATGCTGTGCTACGGGTGGGATCGGCTGCCCCAGGGGGCGCCCACATCCCCCTGCATCACCAATATCCTTATGCGGGACTTTGACAACGAGGTGGGGGCCTGGTGCCGGGAGAGGCAGATCGCTTACACCCGGTACTGCGACGACATGACGTTCTCCGGCGATTTCGCCCGGGATGAGGTGCTCCGGTGCGTGGAGCCCCGGCTGCGGGCGCTGGGGTTCTATCTCAATCCCGGAAAGACAAAATGGCTCCCGGCAGACCGCCGGCAGCTTGTGACAGGTATTGTGGTCAACAAAAAGTGCAATGTCCCGTCCGAAGAGCGCCGTGCACTGCGCCAGGAGCTGCATTTCTGCCAAAAATTTGGCATCTCCGGCCACATGGCGCGAGCCGGGATCGACGGACCGGAGGACCGCTACCTGGCTCAGCTCCTGGGCCGGGTCAACTACCAGCTGCAGATCACGCCGGGAAGGCGGGAGCTGCAGGAAGCCCGGGACTGGCTGATCAAAGCACAGCCGCAATACGGCGGAGGGCGGGAGACATCTCCGGCAGAAAAACAGATATTGTGACATGGAAAAAGCGGGAACATCACGTAGATGTTCCCGCTTTTTCAGCACGCATGTTGAATACACAGTTGGGAAGCTTTACACTGGGGAAGGGACCTGCTGAATGAAGGACCTTACGGCTTGTGTACTGCGGCCTCAGCGGAAGATCCTCTGGAACGGTCCCGCTGGTCTTTCAAATGGCTGAACAGATATTGAAACGGACGTCCGCATTGCAAAGAGCACGGCAACAGCTGTGTTTTATGACGCAAAGGCGGGCCATGCCTCCAAGGGAAGAGAGAGACAAGAAGCGTACCGATGAGGAATGGACGCGCCTATATATCGGACGCCGGCTCTGCCGGGCCATGAGAGGCAGGGCCTGAACCATGCGGCAAGACCGGATCGGCCGATTGCCTTTTCTGGAAGGACTCTGTGCATCTTCTGCGGCCGGGGCAACAGACTAGGGATTGGGGGAAAGATCGTGCTTGTTATGCAAACTCCATCTGCGTCTCAGACAGGAAACACAGATGGAGCTGTTTCATTCGGCGGCACTACTTTTTCAGATTCCCCGTTGCCGGGTTGTCGATCAACCTGCCCTCCTCTGTAAAACGGGAGCCGTGGCAGGGGCAATCCCACGTGTGCTCCTGCGGGTTCCATTTCAACGCGCAGCCGAGATGGGGACAACGCTTGGCGGAAGGGGTCAGAAGGTTGACCACGGCCTCGAAGCCATTGACCGCCAATTGGGGGCGGAGGATCGTTCTGGAGGGGGAAAACACCTCGGCATAGGGGCTCTGCTTCCCTTGGACAAGATCGCACAGGACCATGGCCGACACCATGGCGGAGGTCATTCCCCACTTGTTGAAACCGGTGGCCACATACAGGTCGGATGTGCTGGCGGAATAGGGGCCGATATAGGGAACGCCGTCCAGAGACATGCAGTCCTGGGTAGCCCAGTGGGATGTCTCTGCGGCCTTGGGATAGTACCGCTGGGCGAAATCCCGCAGTTCCTGCCAGGCCCCGCCCTGTTTTCCGGTGCGGTGGTCTCCGCCGCCTACCAGCAGCAAATTCTTGTAGTTGCGAAAGGACATGCCCGTCTGGGCCTCGTCCACATACATGCCGTCTACATTCGGGGCGTTTTCCAGAGCAATCACATAGGAGCGGTGCTGATACAGTTTGGCAAAGAAGCTGCCGTGCTTATTCAAAAAGGGAAAGTGGGTGGCTACAATTATTTTGTTTGCCGTGACTTTTCCATAATCCGTAATTGCAGTTGTTCCGACCAGCTCCCGCACCGGCGTGTGCTCGCAGATGTGCAGGCTCTTTGAAATCGCGGCGATCCATTTCAGCGGATGAAACTGGGCCTGGTTTGGATATCGAACTGCTCCGGCCACAGGGAAGGGGAGGGGGAGGCGGTCTGTAAATTCCCCAGGAACCCCCAGTTTTTCCAGGGCATCCAGCTCCCGTTCGATTTTCCGGCGGTCATTCAGAGAGTACACATAGGCAGTCTTTTCTTCAAAGTCGCAGTCCATGCCGCGGCACAGCTCCCGGTACTTCTGAAGGGCCGCTTCATTGGCATCAAGGTACTGTTTGGCCTGGCCAGCTCCAAATTTACGGATCAGCTTGTCATAGATCAGGCCGTGCTGGGAGGTGATTTTGGCGGTGGTGTTTTTGGTGATCCCGCCGCCAATCGTCTCAGCTTCCAAGAGCAGATAGAGGACTCCGGCCTGGTGCAGCAGATATGCACATAAAACCCCCGCTATCCCCCCGCCGATAATCAATACATCGGTCTTTGCATCCTGCTCCAGATGACCAAACCCTGTATGTCCGGACGTCTGTTCCCACAATGACTCCATATACGATCCTCCAAATGCGTAATTTAGAAATAGTGTTCTCCAAATCACGGGAACAATATGTGGAGGTTCGACACGATGGCTCTGGATGGAAGGGCGAGCCAACGGCTCCGATGTACACGCTCACCCTGTACCGACGGAAAGACCCCGCAGATTGAAAGCCGTCATTTGCGCTTCCGCCATCCGGAAATTCCAGATGCAAGGAACAGCACTCAGCCCAGGCAGACACGGATCTGGACGGCGCATGGGAGGTGCTTTTGAAAAATCCGGCCAAAACGCAGCGCAGCGGCGCAAAGGCGGCGTTGTCCTGGAGCCTCATAAAAATTCCTTCTCGAAAAATAGTCTTGTGTTTGTGCTGCCGGTCAGCTTTGCCGTGCTTCCTGCTGCTTGCGGATATGAAAGCGGAGGCAGTCCAGACGCTCCAGCTGCGGCCTGATATACTGAATCGAAAGATGGAAAGCTGGCCCGACACAATCCGCCTCCGCAGCTGTCAATTCTTTGATAACTCTGGCCGGAAGCCCGGGCAATTCCTCTCTGGAGATACAGTGGCTCTATAAAGAGCTTCTGGAAAAGGAGGGCGTTCAAAGCAAAGAAAACCGCTATAAAGCAAAAAGACTTGTATGCAAAACAGTGCGGAATCTTCGCCAAATGCCGTCCCCCGCCATGGAAGTAGAGGCGGAACAGTGGCTCATCCGAACAACCCCTGCCAAGAGCTGCACACACTGCGAAAGGTGGAGCGCGGGAGGTGAAGGTCCTGACACCGGATCAGTTGACAGCGTTTTTTCAGAAGGCCGGGAAAAGCGGCGTGTATGAACGCTGCTACATGGACCTGGACAACCGGCCTGCGGCGGGGAGAGCTGTTGGGATTAAAATGGACAGGCATTGACTTCCAGAGAAAAACGCTCCGTATCCAGCGGTGTATTGCCCGGCAGAACGGGGGAAACGTGAAAACAGTCTCCGGAATGATGGGCCCAGCGCCGGATTCACGCTGGACACCTACGCCCACGTCACCAAAGACACCCAGATTCAGGCGGTAAACACGGTCAGCGGCATCCTGACAGCAGCGAGGAACTGATAGTAATGGTAGAAGTAGCCTGAAATTTCACCGGCCTGTGGCGTGATATGGGCAGAGACGAAGCGGGGGAAGGACCGGAGAAAACAGAGAAGCCTGTGTTCTTAGAGAACACAGGCTTCTTGCTGCAAAGGACGGTTAAAATCGATATTTTTGGTTTTGGTGTAAAAGGGTCCACAGCTTATAAAATAGAACCAAGCTACTGGATGCCCGCTTCCTGTGCAGGGTTGATATTTAGTTCAGGCAAATCTTTCAGGCATCATACTTTATCGCTCTCAATTAAATATGAGACTACATCAACATATTGTTTCAAAAGAGACCTTCGAAATATGCGCTTTCCAGCCCGATGATATGGCTGATCGGTATGTTTGATCCGTCTTTCAAAAGCAGCACACACGCGGATTCATCAAACCTTTTCAGCCGTCCAGTAGTCGTAATATATTGGCCGCCATCCTTTTTCTCATCCGGCTGGAACCATGTCACCATAATCTCCGGGTGTTCATTGATATGCTCCAATAGGATGCGCTGCTTTTGATCGAGCTCAGCCTTATCATCATCGCTCAACTCGATTTGCTGGTCCGTCAGCCGTGCTGTTTCGGCAAGTGCAGCACTATGGCCGGAGAGAGCGGCAAAGGGGGAAAATTGTGCCGCACGGTTTGAGAGGGACATCCTCGGATGTCTGGCCGAAGTGGGATGCGGTAGCTGGATGATATCGTCGTATGGACCACTCATGCCCGATGCCCCCCAATCGTCTGGTTTCTCTCTTTGGCCGTAGCGCCATCTTCCAGGTTCAGACCTTTGAGGATGGCGTTCTTTCCAAACTTCTTCTTGATTTCCAGCATCGTTTCTTGGAGTTTCCGCTCCCGAGCGTGCTCAGCTGCACTTTCAGCCCTTTCCTTCTCCCGCGCCGCATAGTCGGTGAAAAGATCCATCTGCTCCGCCTCGTCCTGCCTGGGCACTTCATCTTCACGCAGCAGGCGGTTGGCGCTGATGCTGAGTCGGCGGACCAGCAGAGCCTTGTCTGCAATCCTGTCATAGAGGGAGGCGACCGCTTCCAGCAGGTCGTTTGCCGAAGAGGTATAAGGGAAATTCTCCGTTCCTACAGCGTGCTTAGGAATCTTTCGTCCGTAGCGATCCATAGTGACTGCTCCGGTGTAAGCTGCGGTGCCTTGGGCAGATACCAGATTTTCGATGTCATAGCCCACAGTCAGCACCAGCTGATTGGTGACCAGCCCCTTGTCCACCAGATCCAACGCCAGTGCATCCGCCATCTCCCGGACAACCAGCCGCGCCTTATCAAAGGAATAGGGACACTGGAGCACCTGGCCGGAAACAATGCTCTTATTTTCGGGCTTATATGCCTTTACATCCGCTATGGTACAGGGTTCCCAGCCCCAGGCATGATCAATAAGCAGCTCTGCGTTGACTCCAAAGAGCCGATAGAGCAGCTCCTCATTGTGATAGTCTGTCGGTTTCCCGATGGAGCAACGGGCAATATCACCCATGGTGTATAGGCCATGGGCTTCCAGCTTGGTGGCATAGCCTCGACCCACCCGCCAGAAATCTGTGAGCGGACGATGAGCCCACAGGAGCTTCCGATAGGTGGTCTCGTTGAGTTTGGCGATCCGTACCCCATCCTTGTCTGGGTGGACACGCTTTGCCACAATATCCATGGCGATTTTAGCCAAATAGAGGTTGGGACCCATTCCAGCGGCAGCAGTGATCCCAGTGGTTTTTAAGATATCCAGAATAATTGTTCGTGCTAAATCCCTGGCAGTCATCTTGTAGGTATCCAAATAGTTGGTGACATCCATGAACACCTCATCAATGGAGTAGGGGAAAATGTCTTCGGGCGCCAGGTATTTCAGGTACACACCGTAGATCTTGGTACTCCAGTCGATATAATGCGCCATCCGGGGCGGAGCGACAATATAGTCCAACGCCAGGGATGGATCGTGCTGTACCTCCGGATCGTTCCAGGACAAGCCGGTCAGCTGCCGGCCGGGGGCTGCCTGCCTGCGTTTGGCATTGACCTCCGCCACTTTCTGTACCACCTCAAAGAGTCGTGCCCGACCGGAGATGCCATAGGCTTTCAGCGAGGGAGTGACGGCGAGGCAGATCGTCTTTTCTGTGCGGCGTTTGTCTGCCACTACCAGATTCGTGGTCATGGGATCCAGCCCCCGCTCCACACATTCCACCGAAGCGTAAAAGCTTTTCAAAAAAAGCCGAATTCGGCTTTTTTTGAATAATGCCGAGGGAAAAGAAATGCCGATATCATTTGGAAGTACCTGAAACAAATGAGGAATTCAAATAAATATCGGCATTTCAAATCACATTAGGCCGTAAAGCTGCCGAATCACATCTTCATTGTCAGCATATTTAAACTTTTCGTCGCTCTTAAGTACAGAGTTTTCTTTTGCGGAGATTTTATCAACGGCTTTACGTTTCATGTCGGTAGTGGCCCTTGCATAAATCAAAGATGTCTCCAGCTGAGAATGGCCGAGCCATTGGGAAACAAGCTCCAGCGGCATACCTGCCATATACAGGTGCATAGCGCGGGTGTGCCTAAATAAATGGGGGTGTACATGGGGAATGGCCGAGTTGAGTTTCTGTGCCATGATTCCATATTTTTTAATAAAAGTCTGCGCAGTATCACAGGACATTTGCGAGCAGACGCCTCTTCGCTTTGTATAGAACAAGTAATCATCATAGGTGCTGCTTTTATGATAGTGTCTGCAATACCGTTCAAACTCTTCCGAGATTGGAGTTATCCGAAATTTATTCCCCTTGCCAATGATGTGCAGTTCAGCTGTCCCATTCTGTACGAAAAAGTCTTTAAGTTTTAAGCTCAGAATTTCCTGAATTCTGCAGCCGCTGTCATAAAGCAGGTACATAAAAAGACTGTCCCTGATTCCAATCGCTTTACTCGTATCCGGTTGCGAAAGAATAAGTTTCGTCTCTTGAATGGTTAAAAATTTGATTGTGTCTTCGGAAGCGTTGGGGATTTCCGCTATTTTTTGAATGGCCGACAGTTCGGATATCATCAGAATATTTTCATCCATAAGAAACCGGCAAAACCGTTTTATGTGTCTCAGCCGCAGGTTTGCTGTAGACGCTTTATTTCCACGCTCCTCTATCAGCCAGTCCAAAAAGAAAAGAATATTTTTCTGGCTAAAGTCCTTTACTGTAATGTTATACAGCGATTTTGAGTGCTTTTCGCATAAAAACACCAAGTAAATATTTAGTGTATAGCGATACGCTTCAACGGTGTTGGGACTCTTTTTCCTTAGGACAGGCATATCCTCTGTTAAAAACTTACGAATCTTTTCAAACAGAGCCGGATCTTTAATCTTCTTCATCAGATCCCTCCTCTGTCTGGTATATATCGTTCAGCATCTTCCAATCGATTCCGGGCGAGGATTTTAATCTTTCCGGCAAAAGGTGTATATAGTATAGGGTTTCTTCTAAGCTGACATGTCCCATATAAGTGCTGAGATATGGCATGAGCGCCATAACATCCCGGCCTTCATCGATCCAGCGCATCAGCGTTTGGGTGGCAAAGTTGTGCCGCAGGTCATATGGTCTGGGATTATTTCCTCTGGAGAAAAGAGTGCTCTTCCTCCATGCTTTGGAAAAATGCCATTGTGCCCAGCGCGTTGGAATTTGTCCGCCGTCCGGATACTGAAAAAACCATTCACGCTTGCCCGCAAGACCGTTATAAACAGTACACAGATCTCGCATATCATCAGACACAATAATATGGCGATCTTTGCCTCGCTTACTCTTTCGGATAAAAATATCGCCTGTTTTCAGATCAATATCCTCTGTTTTGAGGTTGAACGGCTCGCCGGGCCGCATACCACAGCATAGTTCTAATCTGAATACGACCGGAAGAATCAGTTCCGGGTGATATTCTTGGCGGTCTATTCTGTTCGTTAAAGAGTCAATCGAATCAAAAAGTTGTACCAACTCTTCATCGGTAAAAATGTATGGCAGATACCGCTGTGCCTTGACATTGTACTCTGAAGGCGGTATATATGCCTTTTTCCCAATCGCGTTCAAAAATCGGGCAAAGTGCCTGATATTGATAATTGCAATCCGGCGGGTACTATCAGCGTTAAAGTTCTTCGTCAGCAGCCAATGGTCAAGCATCTCCTTTGTAATTTCCTTAGCATCAGGATAGGAATCTGCACAAAATTCGATGAAAGGCAAGATATGGGACATGTAGTTCCTCTGTTTATATCCTAACGATACCTTGATATCGAGCATTTCATGATATGCGGCAGTTAATTCCTGTTTAAAGCTCACTCCTGATCACCGCCTTTTCCTGCTTCGCGGCGAACACCCGGAAAATGAGAGGCATATACACCCTTTGTAATTGGTACTCCTGAGAAATCGGAGGAACATAGAGATGTTTGTGTTTTATTGAAACTGAGGTACGCTTTGTCGGCACTCATGTCGCTGTGGCCAAGCATCTGAGAGATGGATGTCACCGGGACTTCAGCCATGGCGAGCTCAGTGCCGAATGCTCGCCGTAGGCTGTGAAATGACCGATAGCCTATCTTCTCAACAGATGCCAGACGGCAATATTTATCTATCATATAGTCCAAGGGGCTGGTGCTTTTTATTGCCGTATACGGTGGGTATGCCCGCAGAAAAACATGGACATCTTCGCACTTTGGCCGTTCTTCCAAAATATATTCCGCAATGGCATTGAGAGTTCTTCCGTTTAGCGGAGCAGAAATCGGCGTCCCAGTCTTCTTTTGCACAATACGCAATTCCTGTTTCTTCCAGTCGATATTATGCAGCTTCAAATTCCTGATATCGACACAGCGCAGCCCGGAATTAAATGCAAGCAGAATGATTGCCGCGTCCCGTTTCGGCGTTTTAGAATGAGATCCTATCACATCCATCACGGCGGCGATATCGTCTTGTGTGAATGGAGCAATCATGCGGTTTGGAGGAGACTGAGGCCTGAAAATGCTGAGGTCAACACTTATCTCGGCCAGCTGATGGTCATTCAGATACTGTGTAATATACCGTAACGCACGCATCGTACAGGTCATATTATTAGGATTCTTTTTCGCAGCCTCTGGGATAAAATCAAGAAAATCCCGGTCTGTTGCTTGTTCAATACTGGAATAGCGTTTCTCGAAAAAGCAAAAGAATTGACGCATAATGATTGCAAGCTTATATTGAGAGCCCTCTGTCAATCCACTTGCTTTCAAAATGGAATCAACGAGTTCTTGATATTCTTTGCCGGGCTTATAATACTTTGTGTCTTTTACTATGGAAAAATCGACTTTCCCAGTATCCACATAAGAGCGGATGCGAAAAGCTGCTGTTACAAATGCCCTGTAAAATTTCCTGCTTATTTCTCCGTGTTCATATCGGATTCGTTGTAGTTCACACAGGCTGCTCAAAAGCTCATAAGAGCAGATGTCTGTGTCATGCGTGTGGTGCCAAACGACAATGCGACGGTAGACACTCCAACGTATACATTTTAGACTGTATTCGCTGACTCCCCGCTGGCGCATAGCCTCCAGCACTCCATTTACTGCATCTTCTATCCTTTGCAAAGCATACACCCCCTGTTATATTTGGTGTTCCAAGTATAACAGGTAATGCCGATATTTACTTGAATTCCTCTTGTATTTCAACCTTTTCTAAATTATATCGGCATTTCTTTTTCCTCGGCATTATTTAGGAAAAGCCGAATTCGGCTTTCCTTGAACAGCTTTTACGCCTCCGTGGAGTGCGTGGAGCGGGGCCTGGACCCTATGACCACCAACCTGGTGGTGGCGGACCAGCGCCGCACGGAAAAGACCATCTGCCTGGCGGTCTCCCCATCCCTGAAAGCCTATGGCATTGCCGGTCGGGCCCGGCTGTTCGAGGTGGTGGAGCGGGTGCGGGAGGTCAATACCCAGCGGCAGAGGCAAGCCCCTGGCCGGCAACTCACCGGCACCTCCTGGCATGACCCAGAAGTGCGGGAAAACCCATCCCTGGCCCTGGACTATCTAGTGGCCCCGCCTCGGATGGCCCACTATATCGATTGGAGCACGCGGATCTATCAGGTATATCTGAAATACATTGCTCCGGAGGACATCTATCCCTACAGCATCGACGAGGTGTTCATCGATCTGACCAGCTATCTGGACACCTATCTCATGACCGCCCGGGAACTGACACGGACCATGATCCTGGACATCCTGAAGACTACCGGAATCACCGCGGCGGCGGGGATGGGCACCAACCTGTACCTGGCCAAGGTGGCCATGGACATCGTGGCCAAGCACGTCCAGCCAGACAAGAACGGGGTGCGGATCGCCCGATTGAACGAAAGGACATACCGGAGACTCCTGTGGGATCACAGGCCTCTCACGGACTTCTGGCGGGTGGGCAGGGGCTATGCCAGCAAGCTGGAGGCCCACGGCCTCTATACCATGGGCGACGTTGCCCGTTGCTCCATTGGGAAGGACGCGGACTACTACAACGAGGACCTGCTGTACAAGCTGTTCGGCGTCAACGCCGAGATCCTGATCGACCACGCCTGGGGCTGGGAGCCCTGCACCATCGCGGACACAAAATCGTACAAGCCGGCGAGCAAGTGTATCGTCTCCGGCCAGGTGCTCCAGTGCCCCTACGACTTCCAAAAGGCGCGCTTGGTGGTGCGGGAGATGGCGGACAACTTGGCCCTGGATCTGGTGGACAAGGGGCTGGTGACCTGCCAACTCGTGCTCACCGTGGGCTATGATATCCAAAATCTCACTGATTTCCAGCGGAGCCGGAACTACCATGGCCCCGTCACTACAGACCGCTACGGGCGGAAAATCCCCAAGTATGCGGTGGGAACAGAGAACTTTACCTATACCTCTTTGACCAGTGATCTGCTGCGGGCAGTGACGGCCCTCTATGACCGGATCGTGGACCACAACCTCCTGATCCGCCGGCTGAGCATCAGCGCCAACAAGCTGCTGGACGAGGCCAGCGTCCCAAAGAGGGAGGAGACGGAGCAGATGGACCTGTTCACCGACTATGCTGTGAAAGAACAGCAGGCACAGGCGGACGAGGCCGCCCACGTGAAGGAGCGAAAGATCCAGGAGGCCATGCTGGGTATCAAGAAAAAATACGGCAAGAACGCCATCCTGAAGGGCATGAACCTGGAGGAGGGCGCCACTGCTAGGGAACGGAATGAAACTATCGGAGGGCATCAGGCATGAGTGGGAAATACGATGACATCATCCATCTGCCTCATCCCACATCGAAAAAGTATCCCCGGATGTCCGTCCGGGACCGGGCCGCCATATTCAGCCCTTTCTCCGCCCTCTCCGGCCACGGGGCTGCCATTGCGGAGACGGCCAGGCTGACGGACCAGCGAATGGAGTTGAACGAGGACGCAAAAGTGGAACTGGACCGACGGCAGGCGGTGCTGTTGGAGCACATTGGAGAGCAGCCGGAGGTTACGGTCATCTGGTTCCGGCCGGATGACCGGAAGGAAGGCGGGATCTATGTCACCACTGTCGGCCGAGCAAAAAAGATTGACGAATTTAAAAGAATTTTGAGCATGGTCAGCGGACAGAAGATAGTTTTGGATGATATTGTACAGATCGAGAGCCAATTGTTTTATGACCTACTCTAATAAGAGTAATTCTTGTTGTGAATCCTAAACCTCAAAATATTTTAATCCTTATGGATGGTATGCGGCTTTAAAATGGCTGCTTTCTATGGTATAATTTTATATATTATGGTTCGTCTATAAGTGAGGTATAATAAGCTCAAGAAATTAAGGCTTCACCGTGGATATGATTCAAAGACAATTTACAGTTCCAAGTTGTTGCGGTTTTTTGTTTTCAAAAAAGAGTGAATTTCGAAAAGACATTTTGGGAAGATCTCCGTGTCTGGGGGTGATTTGAACTCCCCCGAAAAAGAGATGAGCGGAAGAACCTGTTAGAAAGTTCTTTTTGAGGCAAAATAGAGGGTACCTTAGCGAAAATCTTTCAACAAAGAATACGGCGCTGATTTGGTGGTTTCATCAATAACCAAGTCGGCGCCCTTTGTGTTTATGGACAGCAAACAGAAATCTCCGTAGCATGCGGATGGGCTATTTGGTGTATGCGGATTCCCCGGAGGAACAGACAATGAAAAAGCGGCTTGGTTGGACCGTAAACGTGGCCATTTTAGAGGGCTGTATGGCCTCCGAAGAGCGGTCGTGGTATTTCGATGCCGCCCTGCGTTTTGGATGGACTAAAGCACAGCTTTTGGAAAAGATCGAGACTGGCGTATGGCGGGAAGAGACACTCGACGAACGGGCGGATATCTGCTATACTAAGGACAAAGAAGTCAAGGTGGAGAATCAGACTGATGAAAAAGATCCTCTTCGTGTGTCACGGCAATATTTGCAGGAGCCCAATGGCCGAGTTCGTCATGAAGGACTTGGTGAAAAAAGCTGGGCTGACGTCGCAGTTCCAAATTGCATCGGCGGCTACCAGCAGAGAGGAAATTGGGAACCCAGTCTATCCGCTGGCACGCCGCAAGCTTGCCGAGCATGGGATCGCCTGCGGCGGCCACGCAGCCCGGCAGTTCATCAACAGCGACTACGAGAAATACGACCTGCTGATCGGGATGGACAAAGCCAATCTGCGGGATATGTACCGGATCTGCGGCGGCGACTTTGCCGACAAAATCCATCTCCTGATGGATTATACCAATCATCCCGGCGAAGTCGCAGATCCATGGTACACGGAAGATTTCGAGACAACCTGGCTGGACGTGTTGGCTGGGTGCCAGGGGTTGCTGGGCAGCCTGTATCCGCAGTTGCACAAATAAATGCATAAACATAGGGATTCCGCCTATAATGGGAGTGCTGGTTTAGTAAGCCACAGTTACTGAAAAGTGACTGACGGTGACTGTAGACAACTGAGGGCGTCTTGAGCTCTTGACAAATACAGCTTCACCAGCTATACTAAACTCAGTGATTAGGTTGCAGATGCTTGTGGGGCCTGTGACCGGGGGAGTCCCTGCGGGGACTCCCTTTTTCGTAACCGAAGGTGATGATATGCCGAAGCCATTTATGACCTATGACCAGCAACTGCAGAAGATGCGGGACAAGCACCTGATCATTTCGGATGGGGACAGTGCAAAAGATACGCTTCGGCGAATCGGGTATTTTTCTCTGGTTAGCGGATATAAAGATCTTTTTAAAAATCCGACGACTCGAGATTATCGTGATGGTACGACGTTTCAGGATATTGTCGCACTGTACCAATTTGACGAGAGCCTGCGGGAGCTTACGTTGAGGCACCTTCTCCACATCGAGCAGCACCTCCGCTCTGCTTTGTCTTTTGCTTTCTGTGACAACTTTGGCGATAATCAGGCGGCATATATAGATCCGAACAACTATGATATTGGGAAACCCAAAAATAAAGCAGAGATTCAGCGGCTGATAAAAAAATATTTGTTGCCGCTTTTGACGCTCAAGACGGACCATCCATATATTGAGCATCACAAAAGAGTGCATCAAAATGTTCCTTTATGGGTATTGGTAAATGCATTGACATTTGGCACACTGTCAAAAATGTATAGCCTATCAAAGCCGCAGATCCAATCCGCCATAAGCCAGGAGTTTGCAGCCATCAATGAAAAGCAGCTGGGTCAAATTTTAAAAGTTCTCACGGCTTTTCGGAATGTCTGTGCTCATGGAGAAAGACTTTTTTCATATCGGTGCGCCAGACATGAAATTCCGGATCTGCCGCTTCACAAAAAATTGACCATACCGCGAAAAGGAAGTCAATACATATGTGGCAAACGAGACTATTTCTCTGTGATGTTGACCTTTCGCTATTTGCTGCCGAATGAAGAGTTCTTGGCGTATAATGGGCACTTGTCCCAATTACTCGCAAGAGCCATCAAACGGAATCAGCAAATTTCTGAAGCGGAGTTGTTGGAAATCATGGGACTTCCAAGTAATTGGAAACGAATCACCGCATATAAAAAAGCGTGAAATTAGTTTTGGAAGAATGTGTCTACGGGGGTTGAGAGGGAAATGAAATTGGATTTGAATAAAAATGCCGCTGCACAAGATATGATTCGTATTATTATGCGCGACAAATCTATGCTTCCAGATGAGGCGGTGAAATTTGCAATTAACAGACAGATGCATCAAAAAATCTTGCAAGAAGGTTATGCATCCATTGCCTTTGATCTCTGGGGGCACGATAATCCAGAACGAGAATGGGATAAACTCGACAATCCCATTATCGAAGTTGATCTTGATAAACTAAGTACACGGCTTGTGGAAGACATCATGGAAAAAGAAGACGTAAGTGCTGAATTAGCGGTCTGCTATTTTCTCATTTTTACCATGGATTACCTGGGATATCATATTTGACTTTCTTCGGATTAGGGAAGAGAAAAACATCCCCAAATTTTAGCGTAAATAGTATAGAAACCAAAAGAAATGTAAATCAAACGTAATCTGAAAATCTTGAATAAATATCCGAGATGTAGTGATATTCCAGTTGAGAAAGCCTCGGAACTGCAATAGTTCCGAGGTTTTCTTTGCTCTCTCAGCGTATTTGCTGAATTTTAAGACATCTGTTTTGGGCGCCTATGAATGCTTTTCGCGCTGTGCGCAATGAAAGAACAAGGAAACTGTACCCACGCTGCCGCACATAAAGCCGCTCCTGCGGAAGGTCAGCCTTACTCCGCTGTGTTTTCAGCATCCGGAGATACCGAACCAGGTGTTTCGTCCGATTTTATGCTGCATATCGGCCTGTTGAGGCTGGTATGCGGCATTTCCTTTTATCAGGTCGATTAGCCTACGCTCCCGGAAGGAATGTCATGGAACGGGCTCCCGACATATAGAATGCCGAGGGGACGTTCCTCCAGAAGAAGATCGTCCTACAAAGGTGGCCAATATGGATCACATCGGCTGCGGCGGTTCCCTGAAGATTACGCTGGCCCTGACAGCCGCTCGGCAGCATGGTGGGGGCGATGTGCAACCAGCGCAATTTCAGGGCCCGCTTTATTACCCACAATATTGACACTGATTAGCGATGCTGTGAGTTCGCTGTGACGCCCTGAGCTCTCTGACCGCCGCTCACCTGGGCGGCAGTGCATAGCCGCAACCTGAAGCGGATCGCCCCAGGCGGCTGATACTGCGATGAATATGACGGCACAAGGCTTTCAACCGCGGAGGACTGAATTACAGCCCTTTTACAGGTAAAGATCTGGAAGTTATTGTACCACAGGCTTTTTGGTTTTCCGCTTCGTTGCCGCTGCCTCGGGCACCCGGGAAGAGAGATGTGGTATTTTCCGCCACGGCTGGCTACAGATAGTTCTGGTTTATACAGGAAACGTTTATGGAAAATATTGTAAAATACTAATGAGTGAATAAAGAAAAATGTACTTTTTACACAATAGGGCTTCCCAAGAATATGTTTTTTTGCTACAATCAAACTGGAAAGATCGCATGGGGCGGAACGGCCATCGAAAGATGCCGTCCGCCGGATACAGCGAAAGCGAGATTGCTGCGGAGGCCGGCAGAGGGCCGGCGGAGAGGGGGAGAAAAAAACGCAGCGGAACGTGAACGGCTGTTAGAGGTGGTATGAGGACAGACGCGGGAGCGGAGAGGCATTTCCGTTCCTGTCTGGTGATATGAACGGGCCTGTGTGCCCACGGCTTTCAAAATTTTGATTGGAGGAAAAAGCCATGAACGCATATCTCACCAGCGTGATCGAGAACGTGAAGAAGAAGCACGGCAACGAGCCGGAATTCGTGCAGACGGTGGAGGAGGTGTTCTCCTCTCTGGAGCCGGTGATTGAGAAGCACCCGGAGTATGAGAAGGTGGACCTGCTGAACCGGATGGTGGAGCCGGAGCGGATGTTCACCTTCCGGGTGTCCTGGGAGGATGACCGGGGCCAGTGGCACACGAACATCGGCTACCGGTGCCAGTTCAACGGCGCGCTGGGGCCCTACAAGGGCGGCCTGCGGTTCCAGGCCAACGTATATCCCGGCATCATCAAATTCCTGGGCTTTGAGCAGATCTTCAAGAACTCCCTGACGGGCCTGCCCATCGGCGGCGGCAAGGGCGGCGCGGACTTCGACCCGGCGGGGAAGTCGGACGCGGAGATCATGCGGTTCTGCCAGGCGTACATGCAGGCGCTGTACCGGTACATCGGGCCGGACGTGGACGTGCCTGCCGGGGACATGGGCGTGGGTGGCCGGGAGATCGGGTATCTCTTCGGCGAGTACCGGCGGCTGAAGGGGGCCTGGGAGAACGGTGTGCTGACGGGCAAGGGGTTCTCTTACGGCGGCAGCCTGATCCGGCCGGAGGCCACGGGCTACGGCGCGGTATACTATCTCCAGAACGTGCTGGAGCACGAGGGAGAGCGGATCGCGGGCAAGACCATCGCCTGCGCGGGCTTCGGCAACGTGACCTGGGGCATCTGTAAGAAGGCCACGCAGCTGGGGGCCAAGGTGGTGACATTGTCCGGCCCGGACGGATATATCTATGATCCGGACGGCGTAGCCACGGAGGAGAAGATCGCGTATCTGGTGGAGATGCGCTCCAGCGGCCGCAACCGGGTACAGGACTATGCGGAGAAGTTCGGCGTGGAATTCTTCCCCGGTGAGAAGCCCTGGGGCGTGAAGGCGGATGTGGTGATGCCCTCGGCCATGCAGAACGACGTGCACATGGAGCAGGCGAAGCAGATCGCGGCCAACGGCGTGAAGTACTACATTGAGGTGGCGAACATGCCCACCACCAACGACGCGCTGCGGTTCTTGATGGAGCAGCCCGGGATGATCGTGGCGCCCAGCAAGGCGGTGAACGCAGGCGGCGTGGCCACCAGCGCACTGGAGATGGCGCAGAACAGCGAGCGGCTGGTGTGGACGGCGGAAGAGGTGGACGCGCAGCTGCACCGGATCATGAACACCATCTACCAGATGAGCGTGGACGCGGCCGCGGAGTACGGCTTGGGCTACAACCTGGTGGCAGGCGCCAACATCGCCGGCTTCAAGCGGGTGGCTGAGGCCATGATGGAGCAGGGCGTATTCTGATACAGACGCATAAGCACATATCGGAAACAGAGCACACAAGCGCGGGATCCGCCGGCAAGTGCGGATCCCGCGTGTTTTTTATCATCCGAATCAATGAGGGGAGAATTTATGGAGCAGAATCTGGACCGGGCGGAGGCGATCATCGACGCCTACGGCTGCGATCAGTCGAACCTGATCGCGATCATGCAGGAGATCCAAGGGGAGTATAAGTACCTGAGCGAGGGAGCGCTGACCCTGATCGCGGAAAAGCTGGGCATCAGCACGGCAAAGGTGTACAGCGTGGCCACTTTCTATGAGAATTTCTCGTTGGAGGCCAAGGGCCGGCACATCATCAAGGTATGCACCGGCACGGCCTGCCACGTGCGCAAATCCGGACCCATTTATGACAGCCTGCGGGACGCTTTGGGTCTGACCGGAAAGCGGAAGACCTCCGCGGACGGCCTGTTTACCCTGGAGACCGTGGCCTGCTTGGGCGCTTGCGGACTGGCACCGGTCATGACCATTGATGGAGAGGTCCACGCCAAGATGACGCCGGAAGATGCGCTGGCGCTGGTAGAGGATATCCGCAGAAAGGAGGCGGCCACCGCATGAGACAGGTAAAGATGACGCGGGACAGCTTCCACGTGTTCCAGGCCAACGCCCGCAACGCCCTGAAGCAGAGCGAGCAGGTGCCCTCTATCCTGATCTGCGCCGGCACCGGCTGCATCGCCGGCGGCGCCATGAAGATCTATGACAATTTGAAGACGGAGTGTGAAAAACGGGGTCTGCCGGTCTACGTGGGCCTCAAACACGACACGGACGCGGAGAAGAGCCTCCATGTAAAGATGAGCGGCTGCCACGGCTTCTGCGAGATGGGGCCTCTGGTCCACATCGAGCCTATGGGCGTCATGTACATCCATGTGAAGCCGGAGGACTGCCATGAGATTCTAGAGAAGACCGTGCTGGGCGGCGAGATCATCGACCGGCTGGTGTATCACCTGGACGGCGTAGCCTACCCCCGGCAGGAGGACATCCCCTTCTACAAGAAGCAGCATCGGGTGGTGCTGGAGAATTGCGGCAGCAGCGATGCCGAGGACATTGAGGAGTACATCGCCAAGGGCGGTTACGCCGGTTTTGAAAAGGCCCTCTTTGAGATGACGGATGAGGAGATCTGCCGGTCCATCATCGACTCCGGCCTCCGGGGCCGCGGAGGTGGAGGCTTCCCCGCGGGCCAGAAGTGGGACGGTGCCCGGAAACAGAAGTCAGAGAAAAAATACATCGTCTGCAACGGCGACGAGGGCGATCCCGGTGCGTTCATGGACCGCTCCATTATGGAGGGTAACCCCCACAGCGTGCTGGAGGGCATGATGATCGCCGGCCGCGCCGTGGGCAGCGACGAGGGGTATATTTATGTCCGGGCGGAGTATCCGCTGGCCGTGAGCCGGCTGAAAGCGGCCATCGCCAAGGCGGAGGAGTACGGTCTTCTGGGCGATCACGTCATGGGCACAGACTTCTCCTTCCGGATCCATGTAAACATGGGCGCCGGCGCCTTCGTCTGCGGCGAGGGCAGTGCCCTGACAGCTTCCATCGAGGGCAACCGGGGCATGCCTCGGGTCAAGCCGCCCCGGACCATCGAGCACGGTCTCTGGGCCGAGCCCACGGTGCTGAACAATGTGGAGACTTTTGCCAACGTGCCCCTCATCATCCGCAAGGGCGTGGACTGGTACCGCTCCATCGGCACCAAGACCAGCCCTGGCACCAAGGCCTTCGCGCTGACAGGCAACGTGGTGAATACCGGCCTCATTGAGGTACCCATGGGAACCACTATCCGGGAGGTGGTGTTTGACATCGGCGGCGGTATCCGGGGCGGCAAGAAGTTCAAGGCCGTTCAGATCGGCGGCCCCTCCGGCGGCGCCACCACCGCCAGCCGCGAGCACCTGGACCTGCCCCTGGACTTCGACAGTCTGAAGAGCATCGGCGCCATGATCGGCTCCGGCGGCTTGGTGGTCATGGACGAGGACACCTGCATGGTGGAGACGGCCCGGTTCTTCATGGAGTTTACACAGAAGGAGTCCTGCGGCAAGTGCGTCCCCTGCCGGGAGGGCACCAAGCGGATGCTGGAGATCCTGGACCGGATTATCGACAACAAGGGCACACTGGAGGATCTGGACCTGCTGGAGGAACTGGCGGACACCATCAGCAAGACAGCCCTGTGCGGCCTGGGGCAGAGCGCCTGCAAGCCCGTCCAGAGCACGCTGAAGTATTTCCGGGATGAATATCTGGCCCATGTAGTGGACCACCACTGTCCCATCTGCAACAAGGAAAAACCCCACCCCACCATCGACCCGGAGAAATGCAAGGGCTGCGGCAAGTGCCGGAAGAACTGCCCCATGGAGGCCATCACCGGCGCGGCCAAGCAGGTCCACGTCATCGATCCGGAGAAGTGCATCAACTGCGGCGCCTGTGTGACCAATTGTCCCTTCGGCGCCATCGCGGCCAGTAAGTGAGGAGGGGAGTACCATGGCAAAGGGAATTATGTACATTGACGGCCAGCGGGTGCCCTTCGACGGGGAGAAAAACGTCCTGGCTGTGATCCGGAAGGCCGGCATCGATATGCCCACCTTCTGCTATTATTCGGAACTGTCTGTTTACGGTGCCTGCCGGATGTGCGTGGTGGAGGACGAGCGGGGCAAGATCGACGCCTCCTGCTCCATGGAGCCCCGGGATGGCATGGTGATCCGCACCAATACCGCCCGGCTCTTAAAGCACCGGCGGATGATCCTGGAGCTGATGCTGTCCTCTCACTGCCGGGACTGCACCACTTGCGAAAAGAATGGCAGCTGCCGCCTGCAGGAGCTGGCCCTGCGCTTCGGCGTGCGGCACGTCCGCTTCAAGGACACCCGGCCCCACTATGAGATCGACACCTCATCTCCGGCCATCGTCCGGGATCCCAACAAGTGCATCCTCTGCGGTGACTGCATCCGGGTGTGCGAGGAGATGCAGGGCATGGGTATCCTGAACTTCGCCCACCGGGGCAGCGACCTGGTGGTGTGCCCGGCCTTTGACCGCAAGCTTGGAGAGACCAACTGCATCAGCTGCGGCCAGTGCGCAGCCGCTTGCCCCACCGGCGCCATCACCATCTTTAACGAGATCGGCCGGGGGTGGCGGGCCCTCCACGACCCGAAGAAGCGGGTGGTGTTCCAGATCGCCCCGGCGGTCCGGGTGGCGGTGGGCGAGGCCTTCGGCCTGGAGCCCGGCGTCAATGCCATCAACAAGCTGGTGTCCGCCCTGAAGATGATGGGCGCCGACGAGGTGTACGACACCACCTTTGGCGCAGACCTGACCGTCATGGAGGAGGCGGACGAGTTCCTGGAGCGGCTGAAAAAAGGCGGCCCCTTCCCCATGTTCACCAGCTGCTGCCCGGCATGGGTGAAGTATGTGGAGGAGGAGCGGCCCCACTTCCTGAAGAACATCTCCACCTGCAAGTCTCCCATGGAGATGTTCGCGGCGGTGCTGAAGGATCAGTACGCCAGGAAGGACGAAGAGGACGGCCGCACCACCTACCACATCGCCATCATGCCCTGCACCGCCAAGAAAATGGAGGCCAAGCGGCCGGAGTTCCAGCATGACGGAAAACCGGATGTGGATCTGGTGCTGACTACGCAGGAGATCATCATGATGATCAAGGAGTCCGGCATCCGTTTCGCAGAGCTGGAGGGGGAGTCCCCGGACCTGCCCTTCGGCATGGGCACCGGGGCGGCCACCATCTTCGGCACCACCGGCGGCGTGGCGGAGGCCGTGGCCCGGCGGGTAGTGGAGGACAAGTCCAAGAACACCCTGCAGGCCATCCAGTTCTCCGGTATCCGGGGCAGCGAGACCATCCGGGCGGTGACGCTGCCGGTGGGGGACCGGGCGCTGCGGATCGCGGTGGTCCACGGCCTGGTGAACGCACAGAAGCTGCTGGACGATATCGAGAGCGGTCAGGAGTACTTCGACCTGGTGGAAGTCATGACCTGCAAGACCGGCTGCGTAGGCGGCGCTGGCCAGCCCTACGGGCTGATCCCAGTGAAGCAGCAGCGGGCAGAGGGCCTCTATGAGGCGGACCGCACCGCTCTCATCAAGCGGTCTGAGCGGAACCCCATCGTTACAAAGCTCCTGGAGGGAGCGCTGAAGGGCCGCACCCATCAGCTGCTCCATGTGGAGTACAAGCGTCCGGACAAGGCGTAAGGATATCTTCCAAAGGGAAGCCCCTCCCAGGCGGGAGGGGCTTCCGCCCGGTATGGCGGCTTCCCCCGGCGGAAGCCGAAAAATTTTCCTTGCGTTTCGAGCGGAATTTGGGTATCGTAGAGAAAGAGCGCGAAGGGAGGATGCAGCATGATCCTGATGGCCTGTGTGGACGGCCGGAACGGCATGGCCTTCAACTGCCGCCGGCAGAGCCGGGACCGGGCGGTGCGGGCGGACCTGCTGGCAGAGGCCGGGGAGGCCCGCCTCTGGGTGAGTGGGGCCACGGCCCGCCAGTTCCCGGCAGAGGAGCAGAGCCGCCTTTGTGTGGACGAGTCGTTTTTGGAAAAGGCGGGGCCAGGGGAGCCCTGCTTTGTGGAGGACCGCTCTGTGGCGCCCTTTGCCGGGCGTGTGGAGCGGGTGGTGCTGTACCGCTGGGACCGGGCCTATCCGGCGGACCTTTACTGGGACCTGTCCCTGGAGGGCTGGACTCTGGCCCGGCGGGAGGAGTTCCCCGGCTTCTCCCACGAGATCATTACAAAGGAAGTCTATATCCCATGAATCGAACCCGCATTTCCCTGACGGCGGCGCTGCTGTCCTTGTGCCTGCTCCTCTCCGGCTGCATGATGCCCCCGGCGGAGGGCACCGTCACCTCCTTTTCTCTGGAGGATATTCCCGCCTGGTCCGGGGAGCCCTACGTGGCCGTCGATGGCAACCAGCCGGATTTTCCGGAGGAGGACATGACCTCTGTGTCCTTTGAGACGTACAGTGAGTTGGACACTCTGGGCCGCTGCGGCGTAGCCTATGCCAACGTGGGACAGGATCTGATGCCCACAGAGGACCGGGAGAGCATCAGTTCCGTCACACCCTCCGGCTGGATCAACCGGGAGTACGACGGGGAGTACCTGTACAACCGCTGTCACCTGATCGGCTTTCAGCTCACCGGAGAGAACGCCAACGAGGAAAATCTCATCACCGGCACCCGCTATATGAATGTGGACGGGATGCTGCCCTTTGAAAATCTGGTGGCGGACTATGTAAAGGAGACGGACAACCACGTCCTCTACCGGGTGACCCCGGTGTTCGAGGGTCAGAACCTGGTAGCCAGCGGTGTCCAGATGGAGGCATGGTCTGTGGAGGACGAGGGAGAAGGCCTCTGCTTCAACGTCTATGTGTACAACGTCCAGCCCGGCATCACCATCGACTACGCCACCGGCGAGAGCTGGCAGGAGGGAGCGGAGCCGCAAAGCGGCGAGACCACGTACATCCTCAATACCAACAGCCACAAATTTCACGACCCGGACTGTTCCAGCGTGTCCGGCATGAGCACCGCCAACCGGCAGGAGTATACCGGCAGCCGGGAGGATCTGATCGCCCAGGGCTATACGCCCTGCGGCCAATGCAACCCATAAGCCGAAGCCGCCCGGGGATTCGCCCCGGGCGGCTTTTTCAAATGTTCAACAGCAGCAGTTCACCGGCCGGACACAGTCGGCGGTGATCTGGGGCGGACAGCTCCGGGTCATGGCGCCGCTGAACTCGATGCAGACCTGCTGGCCCACCCGGAAGCAGCAGGCGTTGTCTGTATGGACTAGGACCTGCTGGCAGTTCTCGTGGTCGCAGACGCACAGTTCGCAGGGGCAGACCCGCAGGACGGTGGCGCACATGGTGACTGCGCTGGAAGTGCTTTCCATTTCAATTGCCTCCTCGACTCGTGATACACTTCATTCTATTCCCGGCGGAGGAAAGGGTGCCGGGGCAGGGAGCCGCCGGGGTTGTGCTTTCCTGCCGGACGTGGTAGAATAGCCGCAGAGCGGCGATTTCGCATTTCACCTGCGCCGGGTTCCCCACACCTGTGAGAGGCCTGCAAAGCAAACGGACCCGGACCGCGACCCCAGCCTGAAAAGGAGCTGTGTCATGTACGACGAACTGACGGAAGTGGACATCAAAAAGATGCAGGAGGAGATCAACTACCGGACCCGGGTCCTGCGTCCTCAGCTGATCGAGGAGGTGCAGACGGCCCGGGCCTTCGGCGACCTCAGCGAGAACTACGAGTACAAGTGCGCCAAGCAGGCCAAGAACCGCAACGACAGCCGCATCCGCTACCTGGAGCGGATGATCCGCACTGCCAAGGTCATCGAGGTGAAGGACCAGGGTGACCGAGCGGGATTGTTCGACAAGGTCACGATCTACAACGAGCTGGCGAAGCAGGAGATGACGCTGCAGATCGTCACCACCTTGCGGCAAGATGCCTTAAAGGGCCTCATCAGCAAGGAGTCCCCTGTGGGAAAGGCTCTGCTGGGCCGTCAGGTGGGAGACCGGATCCAGGTGGAGGTGAGTCCGGAGATGAAATACTGGGTGGAAATCCGGGCCATCGAGAAGGGCCGGGACGACGAGAGCCTGGAGATCAGCAGCTACTGAGCAGACAGATCAAAAGAAGGAGAGAGCATCATGTTGTTTTTGTGGTACCCCAAGTGCACCACCTGCCAGAAGGCGAAAGCCTTTCTGGACGAGCGGGGCGTCTCTTACGAGGCCCGGGATATTAAGCTGGAAAATCCTACGGCGGAGGAGCTGCGGGGCTGGTGGGAGAAGAGCGGAATGCCCCTGAAGAAGTTCTTCAACACCAGCGGCCTCCAGTACAAGGCTCTGGGCCTGAAGGACAAGCTGCCGGAGATGAGCGAGGAGGAGCAGCTGGCCCTGCTGGCCACCGACGGGATGCTGGTAAAGCGGCCCATTCTGGTGGGGGAGGACTTCGTCCGCACCGGCTTCCGCCAGGCGGAGTGGGAGACGGCACTGGGATGATCCAGCGGTACGACTTCGCCCCGCTGGATGGTATCACCAAGGTGGTGTTCCGGCAGGTGTACCACCGGTTGTTCGGCGGGGCGGACCGGTATTTCATCCCGTTTTTCTCCCCTACGGATCAGCATATCCTGACCAAGCGGGATCAACGGGAGCTGGACCCGGCGGCCAACGCAGGGCTTCCTGTGGTGCCCCAGGTGATGACCCGCCGGGCACCGGACTTTCTGTGGGCGGCGGAGATCGTGGCAGACATGGGCTATACGGAGGTGAATCTGAACCTGGGCTGTCCCTCCGGCACCGTCACCGCCAAGGGCAAGGGTGCGGGCTTCCTGGCAAAGCCGGAGGAGCTGGAGCGGTTCTTTGACGAGGTATTCGCCGCCGTGAAGCTGCCGGTGTCCGTCAAGACCCGGCTGGGGGTGAAGGAGCCGGAGGAGTTCGAGCGGCTGCTGGACATTTACAACCGTTATCCCATCGCCTGCCTCACCATCCACCCCCGGGTGCAGAAGCAGTTCTACAAGGGGCCCGTGCACCGGGACTGGTTCGCCTGGGCGGCGGAGCGCAGCCGGAATCCCCTGTGCTACAACGGGGATCTGGTGACTGTGGAGGACTGCACAGTCTTTGCGGTGGACTTTCCTGCCATCGACGCGGTGATGATCGGCCGAGGGGCCATCGCGGACCCGGCCCTGCTGCGGAAGCTCCGGGGCGGCGTCCCCGCCACCCGGCAGGAGCTCCAGACCTTCACCCGGACGCTGTATCAGTCCTACCAGGACTTCTATGGCCAGGTGGGCCCGGCGGCCCAGCGGATGAAGGAGGTCTGGTTCTTCCTGATCCACCTGTTCGAGGGCGGCGAACGCCATGACAAGAAAATGCGCCGCCTTCGGACGCCGGGGGAGTACGAGGCGGTGGAGGCATCCATTTTCCAGGAGCTGCCTCTGCGGGACCACGCGGCAGGGGCCTTCAGGTGAGGACAGCGTCCCCCAAAAGCGGAAAAGAGGCTGAGGAATACTCCTCAGCCTCTTTTCCGCGGATTTCAGAAGGAGATCAGATTCAGTCCCACCTCGTCGCTGAATACCCGGTTCGTCTCTCCGGGCAGGCAGGTGACCACCAGCTCGCAGGTGGCGCTGATGACGGCCTCGTTCAGATGCCCGCCGAAGGCGCGGCCCTCCTGGTCACCGGCGCACATGTGGAGGTGGCAGTAAAAGTCCCCGTCCTTGGTGTTGATGGTGCCCACCAGGGAGACGATTTCATAGACTCCCTGAAAGCGGTTGGAGTGATAGGCCTTGGCAGAGGTGTCAAAGACGCCGATGGTGAAGTCCTTCACAGCACCCAGAGCGGTGACGGAGGCCAGTTTGACCTGTTCCTTCTCTGCGAAGATCTTCAGCTGGGCCAGGATCTCCTCGTCTCGGTCCATGCGGACGATGTAGGTGTCTCCGAATTTGCGGTATTCCATGGCGGTTCCTCCTGTTTTGATCTCAGATATCCTAACGATATCACATCCTGGGGCGGACCGCAAGCCCTTGCGGCAGTAAGCAACACTTTGTTGCGTGACAAAGGGCCGGGACTGTGGTACGCTGGACACGGGAGGCGAGGCCATGAACGCGGTGGGAAAGAATCTGAAACAGCTGCGCCAGCGAGAGAAGCTGACCCAGGATGCCCTGGCGGAGAGGCTCCATGTGACCCGGCAGGCGGTGTCCTCCTGGGAGACCGGAAAGACCCAGCCGGATATCGAGACCCTGACCACCTTGGCGGAGGCGCTGAACGCCGACGTCCGGGAGCTGATCTATGGCCCGGGACGGATCGAGCGGCCCTATGCCCGGTTTCAGCTGCGGTACATTATCTGCACGGTCATCTGTGCTTTGATACTGCTGGCATGGCTTGTGATGGAATGGACGCTGGAGCCGTATCTGACGCGGCTTCAGATGGAGGCATTTGATGTCTATCCCCGCTTATTCTATATCCTTCTGGTTCCGCCCCTGGCCTGTGCCGCGGCAGGCGTTCTGATCCCATCGGCTATCTCCCTGTGGGGGGATATCCGCCTGCGTTCCCAAATGCTGCGGCGCTGTCTGCTGGTGTTGGGCCTGCTGGCGCTGATTCCACACCTGCTGTTTGTCACAGCGTACATGAATCTATGGCCGGATTTTATGGTGAACTGCCTTCCGCTCCGGATCTGGCTGGCTACAATTTCCTCCACAGGTAATGAGTTGATGCGATACAGCCCGATGTTTCTCTCCGGCTGTCTCCTGTTCCTTGGCCTGAACAAATGAAACCCGCCCGGACCGCATCGCGGTCCGGGCGGTCTCTTTACTGCGGCAGCGTCAGGTCCCCCGGCTTGATCCAGCCGATCTTTCGGAAGAACAGGCCGAAGGCCCAGGTGAGGACGGCGGGGAGGACAAAGGAAATCAGGATCAGTCCTACCCAGTCAAAGGCGGTGGGGGCCATGGCGGCGGCCCCATTGGCCAGAGCCGCGTCACTGGGATTGACCCAGCCGGTCCAGACCCCCAGCTGGCCGCACAGGCCGCAGGTGCCCATACCGGAGTTGATGGGGTCTCCGTTCATCTCCAGCTTGAAAAAGCAGGTGGCCAGGGGTCCGGTGACAGCGGAGGTGAGGATGGCAGGGAGCCAGATGCGGGGGTTCTTCACGATGTTGGGCATCTGCAGCATGGAGGTGCCGATGCCCTGGCTCACCAGTCCGCCCCAGCGGTTTTCCCGGAAGGAGAGGACGGCGAACCCCACCATGTTGGCGCAGCAGCCCGCTACGGCGGCGCCGCCCGCCAGTCCGGTCAGTCCCAGCACGGAGCAGATGGCGGCGGAGGAGATGGGCAGCGTCAGGGCGATGCCCACCAGCACGGACACCAGAACGCCCATGAAGAAGGGCTGCAGCTCCGTGGTCCGCATAATCAGCTGGCCAAAGGCGCTGGCTGCTCCGCCGATGGGGGGCGCAATGATCCAGGCCGCTCCCACGCCCACAAGGATGGTGACGATGGGCGTCACCAGGATGTCCACCTTCGTCTCCTTGCTGACGGCCTTGCCCACCTCAGCGGCGATGATAGCCACGAACAGCACGGCCAGCGGTCCGCCCGCCCCGCCCAGGGCGTTGCAGGCATAGCCCACCGTCACCAGGGAGAACAGCACCATAGGCGGCGCCTGGAGAGCGTAGCCGATGGCCACCGCCATAGCGGACCCGCTCATGAACGACGCCAGTCCACCGATGGTATATCCCACGCCATTGATGGTGATGACCTGGGCGGTGAGAAAGCCAATGTGGAACTGGGTGCCGATGGTGTTGAGGATCGTGCCGATCAGCAGGGAACAGAAGAGTCCCTGAGCCATGGCGCCCAGGGCGTCAATGCCGTACCGCTTGGCGGAGATCACAATGTTTTTGCGCTTCAGAAAGCCTTTGACCTGTTCCATGGGAGACACCTGCTTTATGTAGAATCAAAAAATACGGTTTACAGGTGTCTTGACACCTGTAAACCGTATCATACACAAAATCCCGGTTCCTGTCAACTGCTTTTTTACATGTTCAACCTTCCAGCAGGACGCCCAGCCGCCGCAGCTCCCGGCACACCCGGCCGAATGCCGCCTCATCCGGACAGGAGAGAGTGTGGAGATGGATCCCCTCCGTCAGTTCCGACAGCGGGCGGGCGTCGGACTGCGCACAGCGGGAGAGGAACTGCCCCACATCATAGCGGTTGGAGAGCTGCAGAGGGCCGGTCAGCTGCCCGTAAATGGGGTGGTCCACAATGACATCCAGTACCGTGCAGCCCTGGTCCACCATAGCGTTTAGCTCCTCTCCCATCCCAGCGGCATCGTGCTGGACGGCCACCTGCCGCACCAGACCTCCCGTCTCTCGCAGGATCACGTAGCCCCGGGGCGTAGCGGAGATGTCTGCTCCAGCCGCCCGCAGCAGGGCAATATCCCCCACGATGATCTGTCGGCTGACGGAGAATTGAGCCGCCAGGGCCGTTGCGCTGACAGGCTGCTTTGCCCGCTGCAGAAGCTCCCGAATGGCCTGCCGCCGTTCTTCCGCGCGCATGGGATCCCTCCTTTCCGTCATGACAGCAGTATACCACATGCCCGGCAGATTGCAAAGAAAAAAGGAGAGCACACGCTCTCCTTTTTCTGAGACTTCAGCCGCCCAGATAGGCTTTTTTGATTTCCGGGGAGGCCAACAGCTCCGTTCCGGTGCCGGAGGTGACGATTTTTCCGGTCTCCAGCACATAGCCACGGTCGGCGATACTCAGGGCTGCCTGGGCATTCTGCTCCACCAGCAGAATGGTGGTGCCCGCCTCATGGAGGGTTTGGATGATCTTGAAGATCTGCTCAACCAGAATGGGTGCCAGGCCCATGGAGGGCTCATCCAGCATCAGCAGCTTGGGACGGCTCATCAGCGCCCGGCCCATGGCTAGCATCTGCTGTTCGCCGCCAGAGAGGGTGCCAGCGATCTGCCGCCGCCGCTCCATCAGCCGGGGGAAATAGGCGTAGACCTTTTCCAGATCCGCGTCGATGTCGCCGCCGGACCGGGTATAGGCGCCCATTTCCAGATTCTCCTCTACGGTCATCTGCAGGAAGACCCGCCGCCCCTCCGGCACCTGGGCGAGTCCCTTGGCCACGACCTTGTGGGCCGGGACGCCCATCAGGTTCTCCCCCAGAAATTCGATGGAGCCGGTGCGGGAGTGGAGCAGGCCGGAGACGGTCTGCAGTGTGGTGGATTTGCCGGCGCCGTTGGCGCCGATCAGGGTGACGACCTCTCCGGGATTTACCTCGAAAGAGACGCCCTTGATGGCGTGTATGGCGCCGTAGTAGACGTTGATGTCGCTGACTTTCAGAATCGGTTCCACGGTCACGCCTCCTTCTGTTTACCGAGATATGCCTCAATGACGGCGGGATTGGATTGAATCTCTTCGGCGGTGCCCTTGGCGATGACCTGCCCGAAGTTCAGGACGCAGATGCCCTCGCAGATGCTCATGACCAACTTCATGTCGTGCTCGATCAGCATGACGGCGATCTGGAACGTGTCCCGGATCTTGACGATATTCTCCATCAGCTCCGCCGTCTCAGAGGGATTCATGCCCGCGGCGGGCTCATCCAGCAATAGAAGAGAGGGATTGGTGGCCAGGGCCCGGACAATCTCCAGCCGGCGCTGGGCGCCGTAGGGAAGGGAACCGGCCTGATGGTCCGCCAAGTCCGCCATCCCGAAGAGGGACAGCAGTTCCAGTGCCCGCTCATGAGCGGCCTTTTCCCGGCTCCAGTACCAGGGCAGGCGCAGAACGCCGGTGATGGCGGAGTAGCGCTCCTGATTGTGGAGACCGATCTTCACATTGTCCTCCACGGAGAGGTTGTTGAACAGGCGGATGTTCTGGAAGGTCCGGGCAATGCCCATGCGGTTGATCTGAGCTGTGGTCTTGCCGGAGGTATCCAGTCCATCCAGCAGGATGGTGCCCCGGGTGGGCTGATAGACCTTGGTCAGCAGGTTGAAGATGGTGGTTTTGCCGGCGCCGTTGGGGCCGATGAGGCCGGCGATCTCCGTCCGGCCGATGGTGAGGTTGAAGTCATTCACCGCCCGCAGGCCGCCGAAGTCGATGCCCAGGTGGCTGCACTCCAGAATGGGGGATTTGTCGATGTCCCGCTCCGGAATGATGGCATGGCTGGGAACGGGGACCATCTTGCCCTTTTCAAATTTCTTACTCATCGAGGGCTGCCCCCTTTCTTCTGGGAATGATCCGGCTAATCAGCGTCCGCACCTGCGGGTTGTTGGTGGCCAGCATCACCAGAATCAGCACAATGGCGTACACCAGCATCCGATAGTCAGAGAACTGCCGCAGGGCCTCCGGCAGCACATACAGGACAACTGTTGCCACGATGGAGCCCCAGATGTTGCCCAGACCGCCCAGCACCACATACACCAGCACCAGAATGGAGGTGTTGAAGTCGAACTGTACGGCAGTGACATTGGAGTAGTTCAGGCCGAACAGGGCACCGGCGGCACCTGCCAGGGAGGCGGAGGTGACGAAGGCAATCAGCTTGTACTTGGTGACGTTGATGCCTACGCTCTCGGCGGCGATCCGGTTGTCCCGGATGGCCATGATAGCCCGGCCGGTCCGGCTGCGGACCAGATTCAGCACCACCACCAGGGTAATCATCACCAGTGCAAAGCCCATAGCAAAGGTGGCGATGCGGGCGTTGCCCGTGGCGCCCTGGGCGCCCTTGATGATTTCGATGCCGTTTTCGCTGAGGCCGAGAGAGGACATGCTCTTGGTGCCGTCCACGTTCAGGGCGATGTGCAGGCCGTTCTCATCCCAGCCCACCAGAAGGCAGTTGATCAGATCCTTGATGATCTCGCCGAAGGCCAGGGTGACAATGGCCAGGTAGTCCCCCCGGAGCCGCAGCACCGGAATCCCGACGATGAAGCCCACGATGGCGGCAAAGAAGGCGCCCACCACCAGGGCGACGATCATCCGCACCAGATCATTTGGGACAGCAGATTGCAGGCTCATGGCGGCAATGATGCCGGAGAAGGCGCCCACGCTCATGAAGCCGGCATGGCCCAGAGACAGCTCTCCCAGAATGCCGACGGTCAGGTTCAGGGAGATGGACATGCACACGTAGCAGCAGATGGGAACCAGCATACCGCCCAGAGAACGGTTCACCAGTCCCTGGGCCTGGCAGACCGACACCACAATAAAGGCTAGGATCACGCCCAGATAGGTGGCAAAGTCCACCTTGGTGATGGTTTTCATGTTTTTGAAATAGCCTTTCATACCGCCACCTCACACTTTCTCAGGCACATACTTGCCCAGCAGGCCGGACGGTTTGACCAGCAGTACCACGATCAGCACGGCGAACAGGATCGTGTTGGACAACTGCGTGGAGATATAGGCCTGCGCCATGGCCTCAATGACGCCCAGCAGCAGTCCGCCCAGGAAGGCGCCGGGGATGGAGCCGATACCGCCGAACACCGCAGCGGTGAAGGCTTTGATGCCGGGCATGGAGCCGGTGGTGGGCTGGAGCACCGGAGAGTAAGAGCACAGCAATACCCCGGCGATGGCCGCCAGGGCGGAACCGATGGCAAAGGTCATAGAGATGGTGGCGTTGACGTTGATGCCCATCAGCTGGGCTGCGCCCCGGTCCTCCGAGCAGGCCCGCATGGCCTTGCCCATCTTGCTCTTTCCAGTGAAAGCGGTCAGCCCCAGCATGATGACCACGCAGGCCGTGATGGTCAGCAGCGCCACATAGGAGATCCGAAGCTGTCCGTCAAACAGCGTCAGCTGGCCGCTGACCACGGGGGTGAAGTTCTTGGGATTCGCGCCGAACAGCAGCTGCGCTGCGTTCTGCAGGAAGTAGCTGACGCCGATGGCGGTGATCAACACCGCCAGGCTGCCGGCCTGGCGCAGGGGGCGGTAAGCCAGCCCCTCGATGACCACGCCCAGAACCGTGCAGACCACCATAGCCAGCAGCACGGACACCAGAGCCACAGCGCCGGTGGTCAGTGCGGAGGGATCCTCTCCCAGCAGGTTGCTGCCTGCAAACATGGTCACGTAAAAGGACACATAGGCGCCAACCATGATAACGTCGCCGTGGGCGAAATTCAGCATCTTGGCAATGCCGTATACCATGGTGTAGCCCAGGGCGATGATGGCGTAGATGCTTCCCAGACTGATGCCCGTGATCAGGTAGGATAGAAATTCCATAAGTATTTTCCTCTCTTTCCCCTTCTATGGCAGAAACCGGGGCGGTGACAGCTCCCCGCGTCGGTTTCCACCATAGAAGTCCAGGGAGGGCTGCCGGAGTTCCGGCAGCCGATCCCTGTCCTCTATTACAGTGGAGTGTGTGTTCCGCTGTCAGGGAGTGACATAGGTACCGTTTTCGATAATGACTGCGGTGGGGTCCTTGGACACAGCACCGTTTTCGTCCCAGGTCATCTCGGAGCCGGCGCTGGTCAGGCCGGTGACGGCCAGGGTGGGCATGACCTCGATCAGAGCATCGCAGATCTCCTCATTGGACATGTCGGCGGTGGCGCCGGCGGCCTGGATGGCTTGATACAGGGTGTAGATGGCGTCATACGCATCGGCACCGAACTGATTGGGGATCTCGCCGAACCGGTCCTGATACTCCGCCACGAAGTTCTGGGTCATCTCGTCCTCAGAGTCGGCGGAGAAGGGAGTCAGCAGGTAGACGCCTTCAGCCAGAGAGGCATCGAAGTTCTCGGCGGTCAGGATGCCGTCCATGCCGTCCACGCCGAAGAAGGTGGGGGCGTAGCCCATGGCGTTGGCCTGGGTCAGAATGACAGAGGCGGGGGTATAGTAGATCGGCAGGAACAGCAGATCGGCGCCGGCGGACTGGGCACCAGCCAGCTGGACGTTGAAGTCGGTCTGGCTGGCCTCGGTGAAGGTGCCCTCATAGACGATGTCCATACCGCGGGAATCGGCCTCTGCCTTGAAGTTGTCCCGGATACCGATGGAGTATTGGTCATCGTTTTTGTAGATGATGGCGATCTTCGGACTGTCGAAGTTCTCATCGATGTACTGGGCGGAACGGGAGCCCTGGTTGGAGTCGGTGAAGCAGATCTGGAACACGTTGTCATTGTCGTTGATGGAAATGACATCGTCGCCGGAGGCGGAGGGGGTCAGGGTGAACACCCGATCCTCATAGGCCAGCGGGACCACGGAAAGGGCCGGCTGGGTAGTGACGGTGCCCACCAGGATCTGCATGCCGTCGTCCATCAGGGCGTTGTAGGCGTTGACGGAGGTCTCAGCGTCGTTGACGTCGTCCTCAGTCATCAGCTCAAACTGGATGTCGCCGCCCAGGGCATTGATTTCGTCCACCGCGATCTGGGCGGAATTGGCCACGCAGGTGCCATAGATGGCGGCGCCGCCGGTCAGGGGGCCAATGACGCCGACTTTGAAGGCGCTGCTGCCGGAGCTCTCCCCGCCGGCAGAATCGCCGGAGTTGGAGTCGGCTTCATCCGAGCCGCCGCAGGCGGCCAGGCTGAGGACCATAACCATGGCCATCATGAGGGCAAAGAACTTCTTTTTCATCTTGCAATCTCCTTTTCTTGGTTCAGATTATACAAAAAAGCGGCCCCGCCAGATGCGGAGCCGCTTTACTGTATCAAACAGTTATGCACCTCGTCGCGATCTCGGCGTATGATGATACTCTGCTGCCAACAATACCAGTACCAGAACAAACAGGGCCACTGCCAGTACGGATACCAGAATGGCAAGGGGAATCAGGGCGCAAATAATAATGGACGCCAGCAGAATGGCGTCCAGAATCAGAGCAATATTCATCATGGAAGCACGGGACATCTCCGTGGAATAGGCGCAGGAAGCAGACGCCGCCTGGCGAGCGGACGCACCATTCATCATCATGGACTGGGAAGACGTCGTGTAAAATGCCATGGTGTTCCACTCCTTTCAAAACAGACAACCCGTTGATGTTGTTTCCAATTGTAGCGGCTCTCTTTCGGAAAGTCAATCCTCAATCTCAAAAAGAACGCCCATAAAATATTTTCAATTTCATTATATTTTTGTGTGTACTGTACAAAAGCGCAAAGAAAGGTGCGGTGTATAGAGGAAAGAAACCGCGTGGCGAAAGGAAAAAAGGAGAGACGGCAGCCGCCGTCTCTCCCTTCGTTGTCTGGAAAAATTTTAATAGCACTTGCGGTAGATGGCCTCTTCGGACTCCAGGTCGAAGGGGTAGTAGGCGTTGGTCATGAGGCGCTGCTGATTGGCCTCGACGGACAGGGGGAAGGCCTTGAAGTCCGCCTCAGTGAAGCCGCAGTCCCGCAGGGGCCGCAGGGGCAGGATGCGCTGCAGCAGGGCGTTCATCTCGGGGATGGCGTCCTTGACCTCGCAGCCCAGGATGCTGGACACCAGCTCCTTGAACTTCATGATCTCACCGTCGGGCTTGTGCTCGTCATAGTAGTCCATGATGGCACCGAAGAGCATATAGTTGCTCTCGCCGTGGGGCACGTGATAGGTGCCGCCCAGGGGGAAGCTCATGCCGTGGACCGGGCCGCAGCCGGCCTTCAGGAAGGCGATGCCGGCGTAGAAGCTGGCGGTCACGAACTGATCCATATACTCGAACCGGGCGTCCTGGCCCTTTTCGTCGATCAGCTTGAAGCCTTTCAGAATCACATCCATAGCCTTCTCGCTGAAGAGCTCGGAGGTCATGGTCTTGCGGTGGGGGCTCAGGAAGGACTCGGTGGCGTGGACCAGGGCGTCGATGGCGGAGCAGGCGAAGGGCTTGTAGGGCAGGGTCTTGAGGAGCTCCGGGATCAGGCACACCTTGTTGGGGATGATGTCGTCGGACACCAGGCCCAGCTTGGTCTCACCGCCGGTGAGCACACCGTCCTTCTCGTCCTTGACGATAGCCACAGAGATGTTGGTGCACTCAGAGCCGGTGCCGCAGGTGGTGGGGATGGCGATGACGTCCTTCTCGTGCACCACGGGGAATCGCTTGAAGTACAGGTTGTGGACGGTATCGGGGCGCTTGCAGCCCAGCAGCTTGCACAGGTCCATAATGGCGCCGCCGCCCACGGCGACGACGCGGTCATAGCTGTCGTAGGGGATGGCGTCGTACATGACCTGGATCATTTCCTCGCTGGGTTCGCCAGCGCCGAACTTCTCCTGGAACACATAATGGCACTTGAGGCCCAGATCCTTCATGAAGGGGGTGTAGATGAACTCGTTGGTCAGCACCACGTCCCGCTCGTTCAGCTTGAACTCCTCCGCCATCTGGGCGAAGGTCTGGAACTTGTACACTGTGGGAGCGAAAATAATCTCCCGCTTGTCAGCCATCAGGGAAGCGGAAAAAGCATCCATGATTCTTGTCTCCTTTTCAAAATGATATATGGCGATACAGGCAGGGCCCCTGAGGGACCCCGCCGGGTATCTGAACTTATTTGCGGGCGATGGCCTTCTTGACGGCGGCCACGATGTTGGCGGCGCGGAGGCCGTACTCGTCCATCAGGAAGTCCTGGGGACCCACCTGACCGAACTGGTCCTGCACGCCCACAAATTCCTGTACGCTGGGGGCGTTCCTGGACAGGCAGTTGGCCACAACAGAACCCAGGCCGCAGGTGACGTTGTGGTTCTCGGCGGTGACGATGGCACCGGTCTCCTTGGCGGCCTTGACCACAAGCTCCTCGTCCAGGGGCTTCCAGGTGAACATGTCGATGACCCGGACAGAGATGCCCTCTGCCTGCAGAGCCTCATAGGCCTTCAGGGACTCGTCCACCATGATGCCGGAGGTGATGATGGTGGCCTGATCCTTGTCGGACTCATGCAGCACCACACCCTTGCCGATCTCGAACTCGCTTCCCTCGCCGTACACCTGGATGATGCCCTTGCGGACGAACCGGGTGTAGGTGACGCCCTTGTCGATGTTCACCAGTTGGCGGGTGATACTGGCAAGCTGGTCATAGTCGGCGGGATCCAGCACTGTGGTTTCGGGGATGGAGAGGTACATGGCTGCATCCTCCAGCGGCATGTGGGTGCCGCCGTTGAACGCGGCGGTGACGCCGGCGTCGGAACCCAGAACATGGACCGTCAGCCCGGCATAGGCAGCTGACATATAGATCTGGTCATAGCACCGGCGGGAGGAGAAGGTACCGAAGGAGTGGAAGAAAACCTTCTTGCCGGTGGCGGCGAGACCCGCAGACACACCGGCGGCGTTGCCTTCGGCGATGCCGGCCTCAAAGGCCCGGTCGGGATAGTGCTCCCGCAGCCGCTTGGTGTTGATGCAGCCCATCAGGTCGCAGTCCACATAGCAGATGGACTTGTCCTGCGCCATCATCTCGTCCAGGGTCAGGGCGAGACCGTCCCGGCAGGCCCGGGAGTCCTTTTCATGCTTACCGATCAGTTTCACGTTCATTGCTCTCACCCTCCTCAAGCGTTCTTGGCGTCTTCCAGAGCCTTTTCCGCGGCGGCCAGCGCCTCGGCCCACTGCTCCTCATTGGGCTGGGAGGAGTGGTCGTGCTTGGGCTCAGCGAAAGTGGCGCCCTTGCCCTTGCTGGTGTCCAGCACGATGCAGCTGGGCACGCCCTTCTTGGCGTAAGCGTTCTGGATGGCGTCGTAGATGGCCTTCACATCATGGCCGTCGATCTCCTGGGTATACAGGCCGAAGGATTCCGCCTTCTTGGCAATGTTGCCGTGGTCCAGGATGTCGGCGGTGGGGCCGTGCAGCTGATAGCGGTTGTTGTCGATGAAGTAGATGATGTTGTCCAGCTTGTGGGCGTATGCGAAGTGGAATGCCTCCCAGACTTGGCCCTCGTCGGCCTCGCCGTCGCCGATGACGCAGAACACGTGGCTGTCACGGCCATCGATCTTGTTGCCCAGAGCGGCGCCGGTGGCGGTGGAGGCGCCCTGGCCCAGAGAGCCGGTGGTCAGATCCACGCCGGGGGTCAGCTTCCGGTCGGTGTGGCTGGGGAACTTGGTGTGAGGATGGTTGAGGGTATAAGCTTCCTCCATGGGATAGTAGCCCATCAGGCCAAAAGTGGCGTAAGCCACGGGGCCCGCGTGGCCCTTGGACAGGACCAGCCAATCCCGATCCTCCCACCGGGGGTTCTTCGGGTCAAACTTCATAACCTCTCCGTACAGGACGGCCATCAGGTCCGCCAGGTCCATGGAGCCGCCCACGTGGCCGAAGCCCCGGGAGTGGATGACCTTCAGCGTTTCCAGCCGGATCTCAGCCGCCAGAACTTTGCACTTTTTTTCGTTCATGGGGTGTTTCTTCCTTTCCTTCACTTAAATTGCACGCCGCGCGGAAACCTGCGCCGCATAGGTTCGACAGGGGGACAGGTCGCTGAGAAGTGAGAATGCAATGTGTGTGCGCCAACAGAAAAAGCAAAACGATTACTTCGCTTTCAGAATACCACAAATTCCAAAACATGAAAAGGGGGTTATCAAAGGTTTTTGAAAATTCGTCCCGCCGGTGGTGCCGTGGGGCGAAGCTGAAGAAGCGTGTATCGGCGGATTTCCCAATGTCTGCACAAAAATATGGTGGTTTTGACCAAAAATCAACCCTGACATTTTCTATATTTTACCCCATCCTTCTATACGGAGTCAATATGAGTTTGAATTTTCACAAGAATAACTTCCGCAGATAGGAAGGTACACAGGCGCAGGGGGGAGTGGCTACCTAGAGAAAGGAAAACCATGGAAAGCAGCACTTCAAGGTTTTCCTCGATTTTCCAGAAACACCTACGGGCGGCAAGGCTTGCGGCGGAAGGCCCTGCATCGTTCTGTAATTGACAAGCCCCGGCAAATTCGCTATTCTATATGGGACGGCATACGCCTCCGGCCGGCTTTGGCGGGTGGGGAAAGCGTTTGCGCAGAATGCGCCGCACCGGCGGCGGGAAAGGCAGAGTCAGATGAAGAACGTCACGCTGAAGGACGTGGCCCGAGCGGCGGGCGTCTCTTATTCCACAGTCTCTCGCTCTCTGTCAGGCAGCCCACAGATCGGGCGGGAGACCCGGGAGCGGATCCTGCGCCTGTGCGACGAGATGGGCTACACCAAAAACTATGTGGCCCGCTCCATGGTCATGCGGAGGACGGAGCTGATCGGTCTGGTAGTGCCTTCTATTGACAATCAGTTCATGGCAGAGCTGGCGTACCACGCGGAGATGAGCGCCCGGGCGCGGGGCTACAATCTCATGCTGTGCAACTCCGGGCCGGATCTGCGGCAGGAGAAGGCGGTGGTAAAGCTGCTGGTGGGCCGCCAGGTGGACGGGATGCTGATCGTCCCCCAGGAGCACCGGAGCTGTGAGGAGCTCCGGGTCTACACGGAGCAGGTGCCCACGGTCTTCCTCAGCGAGGATCTGCGGGACGAACCCCTCAGCTGTGTGACCACGGACAATACCGGGGCCACCTACCTGGCCATGGAATACCTGCGGAGCCTGGGGCACCGGGAGATCCTGTACTTCGGCCGCAGGCACACCGTCACCCACCAACTGCGGGCAGAGGGCTACCTGCGGGCCTGCCGGGACATGGGGCTGACACCGCGGATTGTGGACAGCAGCTTTCCCCGCTCCTCAGTGGCCGGCGGCTATGAGCTGGCCCGGGAGCTGTTTACCAAGCCCCTGGACTATACAGCCATCCTGGCCTCCACGGACTCCAACGCCCTGGGGATTCTGCGGGCGGCGGACGAGCTTGGGATCAGGGTGCCGGAGCAGCTGAGTCTGATGGGATTTGACAACATCGCATCTGCCGCCATGCCGCGGATCGACCTGACTACGGTGGAGCAGTCCAAGCGGGAGATGGCCCTTCAGGCGGTGGAGATTCTGTTGGATAAGATCGAGCGGGGCACCCAGGGCTACGTCCATCAGATCCTGATGCCCAGTCTGGTGAAGCGCAGCTCCTGCAGGGCGTTGACATGAGAGACGTCTGCCGTTCTGCGGCGCGGCGCACTGCTTGACGGATAAGAAGAGGCGATCAGCTATGAAAGAGTATCTCTACGACCCCCACACCCACACGGCGGAGACCAGCAAATGCGGCCATCTGCCGGCGGCGGAGGTGGTGGATCGCTATGCCGGGCACGGATTTTCCGGCCTGGTGGTGACAGATCACCTCCACCCGGAGTACTTGTCCCGGATTGACACGGACCACAACTGGGACCATGTGATCGACCACTATCTTGCCGGCTACCGGGCCTCCAAGGCCCGGGGAGACGAACTGGGGCTGGATGTGATCCTGGGGGCGGAGCTGCGCTTCCCGGAGAACGACAACGACTATCTGGTCTATGGCATTGACGAGGCGTGGCTGCGGGCGAACCCATATCTGTGCTGCATGAGCGCCCGGGGGTTCTACCGGAAATTCCACGACCAAGTACTGATCGTCCACGCCCACCCTTACCGCGACGGCAATACCACGGTATTTGAAGATGCTGTCCACGGCACGGAGATCCTCAACGCCCATCCCCGCCATGAAAACCATAACGACCGGGCCCTGGAGCTGGCGAAGCGCCACCCGGAGTATCTGCGCCTGGCAGGGTCTGACACCCACGAGGATGGTGACGAGTGCCGGGCTGGCGTCCTCCTGCCGGAGCGGGTGCGGGATTCCTTTGCCTACCGGCGCATGATCGAAGGGCGGTGCTTCCGCCTCTGGTCGCCCGTCTTTCCGGAGCTGGCGGCGGCGGATGAGGCTCTGCGCCGGGCAGAACCTGCGGAATAACAGCTTGTCCGCGCCGCGGAGCCGAACAGAAAAGCGCTGCCTTTGGCGGCGCTTTCTTGCTTGACAGCGGGGAGCGGAGCCGGATATAATGGAAAAAACAGGAGGTGATGGGATGCGAAAGAGCATTGTGGTGCTGATCGTTGCGGTGCTGGCAGTGGCGGCCGGAGCGGTGGTGCTGTCCCTGTCGGCTCCCGTGTTGGACGAGGAGGTGGAGTACCGGCTCACCTCGCTCTATTACCGGGGACAGGAGATCTCGTCCCAGGTGGACGGGGACGAGGTGCTGGATCTGCTGGAGGGCGCCTCCCGCGGTCTGATTTCCCGGGGCGGACTCCCGGCGCATTCCTTCCGGGATATGGTGGAGGTGAACGTCATCGGCGGAGAGGAGGCCCTGCACGTGGTACTCTCCATGGAGGACGGGCTCTTCGCCGTCTATCAGGATCCGGATTGGAGTTATGCCATTCGGGAGGGTGAGGCGCTGGCCGCCGCGGTGGAGGCGCTGCTGCCCGCATGAGAGGACCGTAAGACAACCTGAAAGCACCCCGCGGCCGTCGGCCGCAGGGTGCTTTTTCCTGTTTCGGGTTCAAACCTTGGCGGGCTGCATCTGTGACATCTGGCGCAGTACATACAGTTGAATGGGGACAGCCGCCGCCAGAGTGAGAAGATCGGAGACGGACTGGGCCATCTGGACGCCCAGAAGTCCCAACGGGGACAGGGAGAGAAGCCACACCAGGGGAATGAAGAAAATGCCCTGCCGGGCCATGGCGACAAAGGTGGCGGGAACGGTCCGCCCAATGGTCTGGAGCATCATGTTGCTCATGGTGATCCACGCCTGGAAGAAGAAAGTCACGCACTGGAACCGCAGGGCTACCGTGCCGATGGCGATGACCCCCGGGTCATCCCGGAACAGGGCGATGAGCTGCGGTGCAAAGGCGAACCCCAGTGCCCCGATCACCAGCAGAAAGACGGCGGCCACCTTCACGCAGAACCAGAAGCCCTCCTTCACCCGGTGATACAGCCGGGCACCGTAGTTGAAGCCGCACACCGGCTGGAAGCCCTGGCCGAATCCGATCATGGCGGAGGCGCCGAAGGTGGTGATCCGCTGGACCACGCCCATGGCGGCGATGGCCGCGTCTCCGTAAGGCATGGCGGCGTGGTTGAGGCAGATGGTGGCCACGCTGGCCAAGCTCTGCCGGGCCAGGGAAGGCAGCCCGCCCTGGATGATGAGCTTGAAGTAGGACCATTTCAGCTGGACGCGGGAGATATGGATGTGAAGGGTGGCGCCCCGGGTGCAGCCCGCCAGCAGCAGACAGAACCCGGCGAACTGGCTGATGATGGTGGCCCAGGCGGCGCCCGCCACTCCCAGGTCAAAGACGAAGATCAGCAGGGGATCCAGCCCGATGTTCAGCACGGCGCCGCTGGCGATGCCGATGGTGCCGTAGATGGCGTTGCCCTGGAAGCGCAGCTGGTTGTTCAGTACCAGGGAGGCGGTCATCCACGGCGCGCCGATGAGGATCACGCGCAGGTAGTCCTTGGCATAGGGCAGAATGGTGGGGGAGGAGCCCAGGAACGCGGCCAGGGGCGTCAGGAAGATCTCGCCGAAAACGCAGATGAGGAGTCCGGTGAACAGGGCGGAGAAAAAGCCGGTGGCCGCCATGTTGGAGGCCGAATCCGTATTGCGCCGCCCCAGCTCCCGGGAGATGAAGTTGCCGCTGCCGTGGCCGAAGAAAAGGCCCACAGCCTGGATCACCGCCATCATGGAAAACACCACGCCCACAGCGCCAGTGGCAGCGTTGCTGCGCAGCATCCCCACAAAAAAGGTGTCCGCCATGTTGTAAAAAGCGGTCACCAGCATACTGATGATGCAGGGAACGGCCAGATGGGAGATCACCCGGCTCACCGGTTCTTCTGTGAGCTGGTGGAATTTCTGTTCCTGTTCTTCACCCATGGAGAGCCCTCCTCCTGAAATATTTACATGATCCTAACAGAATTATAGCACGGCTCTGACAAAAGGGAAGGGTATTTTCCGGGGATTGGCACATCGGCGCCGGTATGGTATAATGGAAAACAGCGGGTCCGGTGGTTCCCTCCGGTGCCCTACATTCATTATAGAAAAAACAACCAGAGGAGCAAACGCAATGGAACATCTGACTGCCTTTTTGACGCGCATGCCCAAGGTGGAGCTCCATGTCCATCTGGAGTCCACCATGCCGGGGGAGATGCTGGCGCGGTTCGCGGCCCGGCAGGGGCGGGAGCTGCCCCGCCCGGCGGAGCGGCTGTACGACTGCTCTGCTGAGGACCTGAGCGACTTCCTCGCCTTTCTGGACAACATCTGCTCCTTTGTGGGCACGCCGGAGGAGCTGGCGGAGGCGGCGGAGCACGCTGCGCTGGAGAGTGGACGGGAGCATATCCTGTACAGCGAGATGATCCTGAACCCCACCCACTGGCCCCAGTTCTCGGTACCGGAGATCATCGCCGCGGTGACCGCTGGGTTTGACCGGGCTGCGGTACAGGGCGGCGCAGACTGCCGATTCACGCTGTCTCTCTCCCGCACCCAGACGGGGGCGGAGGCCATGGCCCTGGTGGAGGATATGAAAGCCCACCGGACCCACCGGCTGGCGGGCCTCTCCATTGACGGGAACGAGGCCCTGGCGGGCCGAACGGGGGAGCGGTTCCGTCCGGCGTTCCTGGCGGCGGGTGCGGCGGGCTTCGGCCGCACCGCCCACGCCGGGGAGAGCAGCGGGCCGGATGGCGTGCGGGACGCCCTGGATCTCCTGGAGGCGGACCGGCTGGACCACGGCGTCCGGGCGGCAGAGGACGCGGATTTGACGGCCCGGCTGGTGCGGGAGCGGGTGCCGCTGAACATCTGCCTGACCTCCAACCTGACACTGCTGTACCGGCGGCGGGAGGATCATCCCCTGCGGCGTCTGCTGGATGCAGGGGCGGTGGTGACCCTGAGCCGGGACGATCCTACCTTCCTGGGCGGGCTGACCCTGACGGAGGAGCTGCGCCGGGCCGCAGAATTCGCCTATATGAGCCGTGAGGAACTGCTGGCCTGCCAGGAGGCGGCGGTGGACGCCGCCTTCTGCGGACCGGAGACCAAGAACTTCCTGCGGCGGGCCCTTGCAGAATTTCAGCAGAGCTGACAGGCGCAGTCAGGCGTTGCCGCGCATAAGATGGGTTGTATCCAGGGCGGAAACGCCGGATATAATTTCCATGAAACGAGGGAATTCCTTTGCGTATCAATGAAGCCTATGAGCATGAGCCCATTTTACCATATCAGTCCGAAGAATCCTGCCCCCTGAACGGCTGCAACAAGGTCAGTACCCAGTGTGTGGATGTGACCGCCTCCGTGATCCTGTCCCCCACCGCAGTCATGGGCAGCCCCACCGTCACCTGTCAGGGCAATCCCACCATCACCTGCGCCACCAATGCAGACGGAACCATGTGCACCGTGACTATGACCCAGAAGGTCTGTGTCTCCATCCCGGTCCGCTACGGCACGACCATTTCTACCTGCGACCCCACCATCACCTGCGCAGAGAGCTGCATCGGCTGCGGCGGCTGCTGAGGAAAGCGGAACAGGGTCCCCGCCCATTTCGGCGGGGCCCTTTTCGTGTTTGCGCCTAGGAGAAATGGGGTTGCAAGTTTGTTGAAAAAACGATATACTGAATTGGATTTGTAAAGATTTTTCAACAGAAAGGAAGCGCTGTAATGACTGCTTATCCCAAGATGACCGCCGAGGAGTGGAAGGCGGAATACGCCGAGGTGACCCGGGAGTACGAGGAGCTGAAGGCCCGGGGACTGAATCTGAACATGGCCCGGGGCAAGCCCGGTAAGGCGCAGCTGGATCTGGTCAGCGATATTTTCAGCCTGATGCAGAAGACGGAAGACTACGTGTCCGACGGCGTCGACGTGCGTAACTACGGCGAACTCAGTGGCCTGCCCGCCGCCAAGCGGCTGTTCGCGGAGATCCTGGGCTGCCGGCCGGAGCAGGTGTTCGTGGGCGGCAACGCCAGCCTGCAGCTGATGTACGATACCATCTCCAAGGCCTATACCCATGGCCTGCTCCACAGCGAGCGCCCCTGGTGCAGGGAGCCCGTGGTGAAGTTCCTGTGCCCCGCCCCCGGCTATGACCGGCATTTCAAGGTGACGGAGTCCTTTGGCTTTGAGCTCGTCACCATCCCCATGACGGACGAGGGACCGGACATGGACGCGGTGGAGAAGGCCATCCAGGACCCGGCGGTCAAGGGCATGTGGAACGTGCCCAAGTACTCCAACCCCGACGGCATCATCTACTCCGCCGAGACCATCCGGCGCATCGCCTCTATGAAGCCCGCCGCCCCGGACTTCCTGCTGATGTGGGACAATGCCTACTGTATCCATGAGTTCGAGGGGGACTATGTGGAGTTCCCGGACATCCTGGCGGAGTGTGAAAAATACGGCAACGCCGACATGGTGTTCGAGTTCGCCTCCACCTCCAAGGTGACCCTGCCCGGCGCCGGCATCTCCTGCTTTGCCTGCTCCGAGGCCAACATGGCTTACATGGAAAAGCTCCTCACCGTTCAGGTCATCAGCTTCGACAAGGTGAACCAGCAGCGCCATGTGCTCTATCTCAAGGACAAGGCCCACACCCTGGAGCTGATGAAGAAGCACGCCGCCATCATGGGCCCCAAGTTCCGCTGTGTGGTGGACGCGCTGGACCGGGAGATCGCGCCGCTGGAGATCGCCTCCTGGCGGCGGCCCAAGGGCGGCTACTTCGTCTCTCTGAACGCCATGCCCGGCACCGCCAAGCGGACGCTGGCCCTGTGCAAGGAGGCGGGCGTCACCATGACCGGCGCAGGCGCCACCTTCCCCTATGGCAAGGATCCCCAGGACAGCAATATCCGCATCGCGCCTTCCCTGCCCCCTGTTGAGGAGCTGGAGCAGGCCATCGCCGTGCTGTGCGTCTGCCTGAAGATGGCGGCCCTGGAGAAGCTGGGCGTATGAGATACAAGGGAAGCGTTTACCGTCCGCCCTCTGAGGCGTACAGCCTCATCGTCCAGGTGACCTACGGGTGCAGCCACAACACCTGCGCCTTCTGCAGCATGTATAAGGAGAAGCACTTCGCCATTCGTCCCCTGGAGGAGGTGCTGGAGGACTTCCGCATCGCCCGGGGCGTGTACCGCCGGGTGGACCGGGTGTTTCTGGCAGATGGCGACGCATTAGTCCGGAAAGCGAATGAGCTTTACACCGTCCTGGACACCATTCGGGAGCTGTTCCCAGAGTGTGAGCGGGTCACCAGCTACGCGTCCCCTGCCTCCATCCGTATCCGGACGGAGGAGGAGCTGCGGACGCTGCGGGACAAGGGCCTGACCATGGTCTACATGGGACTGGAGTCCGGGTGCGACGACGTTTTGAAGCGGATGCGCAAGGGCCACATGTCCGCCGAGATCGTGGAGATGGGCCGGAAGGTCCGCCGGTGCGGCATGGCGCTGTCCGTCACCGCCATCACGGGCCTGGGCGGCCCGGAGCTGCTGGAGCGCCACGCCATCGAGACGGCAGAGGCCTTCAACGCCATGAACCCGGAGTATATCGGGATGCTGACGCTGATGGTGGAGCCGGAGACGCCCCTTTACGACTGGGTGCGGGACGGCAGCTTCCAACTGCTGACCCAGCCCCAGGTGCTGGAGGAAACCCGGCTGCTGATGGAGCATCTGGACAGCCCCGGCAGCGTGTTCCGGATGAATCACGCCAGCAACTACCTGGTGCTGAAGGGCACGCTGAACCAGGACAAGGAGGCCATGCTCCGCACCATCGATGCGGCGGAGCACGACCTGAGCCGCCTCCGGCCGGAGGAGTGGCGGGGCCTGTAAAACCAAATGAAACAGCCGCAGAGCAACGCTCTGCGGCTGCTTTTTTGCCCGGGACCGCAGGCTTGACAGCCCCTGCCGGAGATGATACCATAGGGCCGATTTCCAAGCGGGGTGGGATGTCGGTTCTGTGCGCAAGACCAACTACTGGGCTGAAAAGGAGGCGGCATCCCCCTGTTTGGTGTTGCCCGGCCCCCCTTGAAAGTCCAACGTGATATGTGCAGCGGCGCAGCGTGAGCGGACATTCCGGGGCATGGAAACCTCAAAAAAAGGATAAAAAACCCAGTTGGCAACCGTTGGTTGCCGGAAAGTAAGCCGCGCGCGGTTTACTTTCATTTCTTGCTGGGATAGATTTGGAGATGTAAACAATGACCCTAGAGAAAAAATTGGCCTGTTTGCGAAAAAGAGAAGGGCTGTCCCAGGCGGAGGTATCGGAAAAGCTGGATGTGTCCCGGCAGGCCGTAACAAAATGGGAAACAGGGACGTCCAGGCCGTCAATAGAAAATCTGCAATCTCTGAGCAGGCTCTATAACGTCCCACTGGAGTATCTGCTGGATGAAAGCAGGGACGAACTTCCTGCTCCTGCTCCGGCCGCCCCGGCTGCAGAGAAGGGGCCGGAGCAGACGGTACAGAAAAAAGAAAAGCAGTGGATTCGGCCTCTGATGATCGGCGCCGTTGTTTTGGCCCTGCTGGTATGCTTCCTTTTCTGGTATGGAAGAGGGCAGAAGGAAAATGAGTTGGATTTACATTCGATTCAGGGAGAAGTCCATACATCATCTGAAGTTCCAAAGTTTAATTTGGATTGGGAATAAAAGAAAGGGGGTGAGACCAATGGGAATGAAAAGATATCTGTGCTTATTGTTCGCCTGTATTGCAATTTTTGGCTGTATTCCCGCTCAGGCCGCTGCAGCTGATATTGGAGAACAGGCAGCAGAGATCGCAGAACCAAGAGCCACAGGCAAATTTGATTTTGAGATTCCTGCAAAGACCCTGATGGAGTCCAGCACCAGCTTTCCGATGGAATATGGGGAAACCGTTACCATTACGGCATCCTATTCTCCGGCATCAGCGAGTGTCGACTTCGGGCTGATTGACTCCGACGGAGTATTTTACCCTGTACGAGGAAGCAATGGAAGCATTAACCAGACGATCAGAATTGACCTCAGAGGGACCTATACATTTGCGGTAAGAAACAACTCCAGCTACAAGGTGAGTGTTTCTGGGTTTGTGAATTACTGACCTATGTAAGATTCCCAAATTTGATGTCGATGCTCCGGTCACTTTCAGCTCTGATGAAAGTGATATTCGAGAGCGGTTAGAGTATTTGGCTCCGTAAGGCATTGGTTTGATTTCGAGATAAAGGAAGGCTAAAAGATGAAAAAAGGATGGAAAAAGATTGCTGTAGGAATTTTGGCAGGGTGTATGCTATGTACAACTGCGCTTGCTTATGAGTGTTACATTACACCGTCTTATCAGTCCGTGAGTAGAGGTGCTGTTGTTAGTAGCACTACGGAAACGAATGGAATTGTAAGTGAGCTTTATGCTCTTGTTGCGTTACTGGATGAGAATATGGAAACCATTGACAGTGCGTCCAGAACAAAGGCAGACCCTACGACAACTTCTCTCACAGCAAGCGTGCAGGCATATGATGGAACTTTGAAGCATGGTAAGATGTACACAATTGTCGGCGGGGGTTACATTAAGTACATGACAAAATATGGGTTAGTACAGCAGCCTGAAGATATTGGTGAAAGCATAAGTAGGAAAACTTTCACCTATAACGGAAGAAGTGCAGAGCCTGTACTCTCTGATAGTATGCCGGAGGCCATGCTGGATTATCAGGAGGAACGAGCTGATTGGATTTTCCAGAAGTTTGAAATGAATCCTGATGACTACAACTACGCCTGGTTCTATGAATTAAGCAGTTATGTTGGAACTGATGCGTTTGTAACTATCTTTGATATTATTGATCTTCCTGCTGGAGCAACATCGGATTCGTATTTTGTAAATAATGCAATGGATACAGTCTATTGTGTATTCCAAGACAAAGACGCCGTGAATTACTTGTATGAGTTTACAAAAGAAGATGATGTGTGGCAGCTTAGTAAAGTAGAGACACGACAAGATGAAGGAAAATACTCCGAAACTCAGCAATCGTATGCCGACTATGAGCAGCAATTGCTCGGTGCATAATTGAAATAGGGAAGAATGGCTATCCGCAACATTACGGATAGCCATTCTTTTTATAAACGTCTTTATGTTGACTGCCCCGGAGAACTATGGTATAGTGCCAGTGGCAGAGAAAATTCCTGTCACTGAAAAAAACCGGCTGCAGCGGCCGGGGAAATGGGGGAACTTAGTTGCAATTCAATCATGGTGCTTCGGCGTTTGACGCATAGCAGAGGCTATCGCGTCAAACAAAGAGATTTGGCATATAGCCTCTGCTCATTCCAAATCACAAGAGCTTTGGAGGAGCATCATGCGCTATATGAAAGCAGCCGACGTGCTGCCGCCGGACCTGCTGGCCCAGGTCCAGGCGTATATCGACGGGGAGTATCTGTACATCCCCCGGCGGGAGACCAGCCGCAAACCCTGGGGCGCGGCCAATGGCCGCAAGGCGGAGACCCTGGCCCGAAATCAGGAGATCTATCGGCGCTATCGGGAGGGGACCTCTGTGGACCAGCTGGCGGAAGCCTACTTTCTGGCGCCGAAGAGCATTTGGAAGATCATCGCCCGCCTGAGAAATGAATAAGAACACAAGCGCCATGCGGACTCCCGCATGGCGCTTTCTTATTTCTGAACCGAGTTGACGGTTGCGGGACCGGCCTGCGGCAGGGTATGCTGAGGGCAGTAAGACAACACCAAGGAGGAATTTCCAATGTCCCAGCGAATCCCGCAAAAACCGAAACGGCGCCGCCTGGACTACCGGCAGGATCCCTGCCGGGATGTATTCACCTGCCGGGTCTGCGGCTGGCCGGTAGGGCCTCAGGCTGCCGGAACCCAGCACCGCAACCACTGCCCCAACTGCCTTGCCAGCGTCCACCTGGATGACGAGCCGGGGGACCGGGCCGCCGACTGCGGCGGCACCATGGAGCCGGTGGCCGTCTGGGTCCGCAAGGGCGGCGAGTGGGCCATCATCCACCGCTGCAAGATCTGCGGCGTGCTCCATTCCAACCGGGTGGCGGCGGATGATAACCCCATGCTGCTGATGAGCTTGGCGGTGAAGCCTCTGGCCGCACCGCCGTTCCCCTTGGACCGGCTGGAGCGGGCGGCGGAGTAAAAACCTGAAAAATCGGCGGAGGCTGTACGGCCTCCGCCGGTTCTCTTATGCCACGTGCTTGAAGTTCCCCCAGGTCTCATTGACACTGGAAACGCAGGCGAAGGTATCCGGGAAGCGGGCCAGAATCTCCTGGAACCGAACCACCTGATGGCGGTTCACCACGCAGATCAGCAGGGAACGGGGAGTCTCCGAGTACATTCCCTCCGCCTGGAGCACAGTGACACCGTGGCGCAGCTGCTGCATGAGCTGCCGGGAGAGCTCCTCCGGCTGCCGGGTGACCACCTCGAATTTCATGGCGGATTTGCCGCCCTTCAAAATGGTGTCGCTGATGCTGGAGCTGAGATAGCAGTAGATCAGGCACAGGATCACCGGCTCGAACTGGCAGCCGTAGACGAAGAAGGACAACACCGCCACCGCGGCATTGAGGCTGAAGATCAGCCAGACCAGGCTGGCCTCCGGGTGCTTTTTCCGCACCCAGGCGGCTACGATGTCCGTTCCGCCGGTGGAGCCGTTCTGCCGGATCACCCAGCCGTACACAGCGCCGCTGACCACACCGGCCGCCACAGGCCCCAGGATGGCAGAGGAGCCGGAGTCATAGGCGATGGCGCTTAGGTCCATCTGGCCCAGCACCAGCGTGACGGCGGAGAACACCAGCACGAACACCAGTGTTTTGCGGGCGAAGTCCCGGTCGACTTTTTTCCAGGCCAGCAGGACCAGTGGCAGGTTGATGAGCAGGGAGAGGTAGCCGATATTGACGTGCAGCAGGTATTGCAGCATGGTGGCCAGGCCGTTGATGCCCGCCGGGGCAAAGGCGTTGGGAAAGACAAACAGCTCATAGCTGACGCCCATCAGACAGGCCAGACCGGCTGTGATCGCGTAGCTGCGCAGAGCGGTCCAAGAGGGATGATGCTTCATAGGAGTGCCTCCGTTTTCTGAAATCCGGGCCGCAGTATACGCCATTTTCCTCCAAAACGCAACAGAAATTGCAAAAAAAATTCTGCATTGCAGGAAAACTTTCCTGCAATGCAGAATCCGTATATACGGCCCTGCCGGAGGGGAAAAAACTGGATGTCCACGCAGTCTGAACGGGCAGTGCCGTCACGGGGAATCAGAACTTCTTGTCCTTTGCGGTCTCGCAGTAGGCGCAGCGATAGGTGTGAGTGGCGGGATCGCTCAGCAGGAATATGGCGTCCAGCTGCGGCTCCGCCACGGTGATGCAGCGGGGGTTTTTGCAGTGGATGACATTCACCAGCTTTTTCGGAAGCTCCAGATGCTTCTTTTCCACCCGCACGCCGTTGCGGATGATGTTGACGGTGATGTTGGGGTCGATATAGCCCAGCACATCCAGATCTACCTCCATAGGGGAGTCGATCTTGATGATGTCCTTCTTACCCATCCGGCCGCTGCGGACATTCTTGATGATGGCCACGGAGCAGTCCAGCTGGTCCAGATGGAGGTAGCGGTAGATGTCCATGCTCTTGCCAGCCTGGATGTGGTCCAGGACCACGCCGTTTTGGATGCTGTCGATGTTCATAGCGTCAATGCCTCCTTCTCACACCTGAATGCCCAGCAGCTTCAGGATCAGTGCCATGCGGATGTACTTGCCGTTCTTCACCTGTCTCCAGTAGGCGGCCCGGGGATCCTTGTCCACCGCCACAGTGATCTCGTTGACACGGGGCAGGGGGTGGAGGATGGACAGGTCCGCCTTGGCGTTCTCCAGCTTCTCCGGTGTCAGGATGTAGCTGTCCTTCAAGCGCAGGTAGTCCTCCTCATTGAAGAACCGCTCCTTCTGGACACGGGTCATGTAGAGAATGTCCAGCTGGGGGATGACGGACTCCAGATCCGTGGTCTGGGTGTAGGGGATGCCCTTCTTCTTCAGAGCCTCCTCCTTCACATACCGGGGCAGCTTCAGCTCGGTGGGGGAGATCAGCACGAAGTTGATGTGATCGTACCGGCTCAGGGCGTTCACCAGGGAGTGGACGGTGCGGCCGAATTTCAGGTCGCCGCAGAAGCCGATGGTGAAGTTGTTCAGCCGCCCCTTCTCCCGGTGGATGGTCAGCAGGTCGGTGAGCGTCTGGGTGGGATGGTTGTGGCCGCCGTCGCCGGCATTGATGATAGGTACCTCACTGAACTGGGAGGCGGCGTAGGGAGCACCCTCCTTGGGATGGCGCATGGCGATGATGTCGGCGTAGCAGCTGACAGTGTGGATGGTGTCGCCCACGGTCTCGCCACGGCGACCCCGATGCCCCCGCCCGCGCGCTGATCTTCGATTCCGTCTACGACTCCTACCGCGGCATCGTCACCTA
>ENA-UPWK01000029-UPWK01000029.1-human-gut-metagenome-genome-assembly--contig:-NODE-29-length-141778-cov-40.255065_pt1 | contig 141778 bp, 128 predicted proteins | sample MGYA00250048_ERZ773373 | MGnify/ENA primary metagenome ERZ773373 (study PRJEB29103, sample SAMN06112059) | human gut metagenome | biome: human gut; feature: ankylosing spondylitis patient; material... | reverse complement strand
TCGCGCATACCCTCTTCTTTAGGCATGTATTTCCAAACTTCTTCTGCTGTAAAGGAAAGCACTGGAGATACCATAGCTACCAATGTTTTCAAGATTTCATACATCGCTGTTTGAGCAGAACGACGAGCTACGTTGTTTTTGCTTTCAGCATACATAGTATCTTTCATTACATCAAGGTAGATGGAGCTCAAGTCTACTGTACAGAAGTTATGAATTGCATGGTACAACATGTGGAATTCATAGTTTTCGTATGCATCAGAAACCTTTTGACGTACTTCTTCTAAGCGCAACAATGCCCATTTATCGAATTCAGACATATCTGCGTAAGCCACTTTATCAGTATTTGGATTGAAGTCATCCAAGTTGCCGAGCAAGAAGCGGAATGTATTACGGATCTTACGATATACTTCGGATAATTGTTTTACGATGTCTTTAGACAAACGTACGTCTGCTTGGTAATCTGCAGAGGATACCCACAAACGCATAACGTCAGCGCCGTATACGTCGATGATGTCGCTAGGTGCTACTGTATTACCTACAGATTTAGACATTTTGCGACCTTCGCCGTCCACAACGAAGCCGTGAGTCAATACGGAATTGTAAGGTGCCTTACCTGTTGTTGCCACTGCAGTTAACAAGGAAGAGTTGAACCAGCCGCGATGTTGGTCGGAACCTTCAAGGTACATAGCGCATGGTACTTCAAGATCGTTAACTTCAAGTACGCCAGCCCAAGAGGAACCAGAGTCAAACCATACGTCCATGATGTCAGTTTCTTTTTTGAACTCATCATGACCGCAATGAGGACATTTGAAACCTTCTGGTAACAATTCTTTTGCACTGTGAGCCCACCAAGCATCAGAGCCTTCTACGGCTACTTTTTCTTGTAATGCTTTGATAGTATCATCGTTGATGATGTGCTCGCCGCAGCTTTCACAATAGTAAATAGGAATTGGCACGCCCCAAATACGTTGACGGGAAATTACCCAGTCACCACGATCGCGAACCATGTTGAAGATACGGTCATGACCCCATTTAGGAATCCATTGCACTTGATTGTCGATTGCATCAAGAGCTTGTTGACGGTACCCATCTACAGAGGAGAACCATTGTTCTGTAGCACGGTAGATTACAGGATTTTTACAACGCCAGCAGTGAGCGTATTGGTGACGCAAGCTAGATTTATGAAGCAATGCATTGTTGTGCGCCAAGATTTTGATTACAGGCACCTCTGCATCGTGAATTTCTACACCAGCCAATGGGAATTCGGTATCGCCATAACGGTTGTCGTCTACTTGTTTTGTGTAGTTACCAGTTTCATTAACAAGAGATACGATAGGAAGTTCAGTTTTGCCTTCCTTGTTATAACGCATAACGATGTTAAAGTCATCTTCACCGTGTGCAGGCGCTGTATGTACACAACCAGTACCGGCTTCAAGTGTTACATGGTCACCAAGCAATACTGTGGAATTACGTTCTACAAATGGATGTTTGAAATCAGCCAATTCTAAATCTGCACCAGAGAAACGGTTTACGATTTCGTAGTCTTCGATACCGATATCTTTCATAGCTGGTTCAACAAGCTCAGTAGCCATCAAGTAATATTCTTCGCCTACTTTTACCCAGCCATATTCAAGCTCAGGGTTAACGGAGATTGCTACGTTGGCAGGCATTGTCCAAGGAGTCGTTGTCCAGATAACAGCAAATGCTTGTTTAGGATCTACGCCAGCTGGCAATGTCACTTTTTTCTCGGATACGTAAGGGAATTTTACGTAGATGGAGAAGGATTTTTTCTCAGCATATTCGATTTCTGCTTCTGCCAATGCAGTTTCGCAGTGAGTACACCAGTATACAGTTTTAAGACCTTTATAGATGTGTCCGCGTTTTGCCATTTCGCCGAAGATACCAAGTTGTTTTACTTCGAACTCAGGGCGCAATGTCAAATACGGACGATCCCATTCGCCTAATACACCAAAGCGAATGAAGTCTTGTTTTTGAGTTTCTACGCATTCTAATGCATATTCCTTACATTTGTTGCGCAAATCAAGAGGTGCCATTTCATGACGGTTAAGACCAGTATTTTTAATAACCGCATGCTCGATTGGCAAACCGTGCGTATCCCAACCAGGGATGTAACGAGTATAATGACCAGTCATCGTTTTGTATTTCATGATGATGTCCTTCAACGTTTTGTTGAGGGCATGACCGATGTGCAATTTACCATTTGCATATGGCGGGCCATCATGCAAAATGAAAGGTTTTGCGTCTTTACGCAATTCCAAACGTTTTTGATAAATTTTGTTGTCTTCCCAGAACTTTAAGATTTCTGGTTCGCGCTTAGGCAAATTGCCGCGCATTGGGAATTCTGTTTCAGGCAAATGTAACGTCTTACCGTAATCCATGATGTGCTCCTTTTACATAAAAAAATCGCCCGCCCCCGAAGGGACGGACGTCATATCCGTGGTACCACCCTACTGACTCTCGTTACTTGTGAAAGCTAACGCCACCGCAACTGCGATTGTCACACCATGCTAGCACATGATTGTAACACATAAGACGCAACTCATCACGTAAACTGTGAAAGCCACTTAGACATATAACGGTGTTCACCGGCGGCGTTGCCGCTTGCTCCAAAGTGATCCGCACATCTCTAGATTTCCAAACCTTTCAGCCCATGAGTTTAGTCTCTACTAAATCCGTCTGAGACATGCCGTCTTTTTCAACGCAATATTCATATAATAGATAATTATAGGACTCACGAGGGGGAATTGTCAAATACTTCATTTCTAAGTTTAACAAAACTTTTTTCCTCATTAAGCAAAAGAAAAAGCCTACTTATGTAGGCTTTATTGTAAATACAATTATTAGATTGCACTCATGAGAATTAATTCAAGAATAATAATTGTAATGCACACGTACATGAATTTACGATCCATGTCGTCAGTTGGAGTTTCTTTAAGACCAGTGCAAGCAGCTTCTTCAGCAGTGACAACTTCATAGCTCATTGGAGATCCGTATTGGTTATCACCTTCATCACCCTTTTGAGCAAGTAGATAAATAGGATACATCATAGCCTACATCGCACTAGTCATAAGTAGTTTATCTACCAAGAACCAAAGCACAAAGATAGCGCAGAATAGTCCTGCAGTTAGTCCCATAGATGGCGTAGTATCAATAAGACCTAATTCACGGGCCATTTGTTTTGTTACAACCACTTGACCTGTAGGGGGACCAAAGCGATTTGATTGGCTTTCACCAGGTAGAGCCATAAGGATCAACAGGATAATGGTCCCTACCACCGGGATAAAGCCAATAAATACGAGTCCGCCTGATCGGCCTTGATCGTGTAAGCGTCGTACTGAAACGGCCACGCCAGGAATAACCATAATCACGGACAAAAGAACAAGAATGACCAAGCCAAAACCTACGCCTACTACGCTAGATAGTGGGCTAATATAGCTCAAAAAAGCACAAGTAAATAGAATGGCCACAAACAACAATTGATAGACTAACAAGAAATGCCAATATTCACTACGACTTGCACGACCATCAAAATCAGCATATTTATAAACCAAACATTGTTTAAAGTTTTCAATCAAGCCTAGATTATATTTATCTAACGAGATTTGTGGCCTACTAACATGCCCACATTCTGGGCAGTAACACTCTGTTTTTAACACTTCATGTCCACAATAGGGACAAGATTTCATAATAAACTCCTTCTAGTTACAAACAGGAATCAGCAAAGATTACGAAGTCCTGCGGTACTTAACATATATAAGAACTTAGATATTTTTTATTTATTAATATCTATATTTTTGAATTCATCTGAAATTCATTTTACTACAAAGTGTTATATTGTCTATAAAGGAGATGTTAAACTTTTATAAAATAAAATAATGAGATTGTTAATAAATGCAGATCTTTATTACATATATCCATTTCCATTAATACCATACCATAATATCTCTCTAATGATATCAGCAATAATAATAGATTGGATAATAAAGATAGCAATCCCCATCGCCCAATCTTGGCGACGGGATGGAGTTTCTTCTAGACCAGTAGCTTTGCTAACCTCAGGAGTAATAGGTGTATATCCGGTTCTTTCACCATATGAATTCTCTCTTTGATCGCCACGACGCAATTCGTAAATGAGAAATATAAAGAATCCTATAACAGGAATAAATGAGATTAGCTGCGTCCAACCACTCCGGCCAATATCATGCATACGCCGCGCTGTGATAGCTATATTGGGAACTATAAAGAAAAGGGATACCCCTACAGCAACATTATCGATAAGCGTTTCATAATTAGGGAAGCCCAAGATACTACAAAGTAAAGCTAAAATGCCAAGTAATCCTTGTATCAATGTAACGCCTGCCACAAATCGCCAATATTCACTACGGCTAACACGACCGTTAAAATTAGCATAGTTCCTAATACCTAATTTGAAGGCATCAGTATAGTTCAAATCATATATATTTATGGTTGACATAACCTAATCCTCCTCTGCGGCTTCAATAGCAACAATGCTCCAGCCTTTGCCTTCATTATACAAACGAACTAATAAAGGCTCTGATTTATCTTTAAAAGTAACGGTAAAGCCCATATAGTTTACAACAATATCATCATCTTGGTCTTGAGAAACATAGTCAAGCTGTATCGCTTTCACCTTAGGAGCCTCTTCCTTAGTCATGGCTTGTTCCCATAGTTCAAAGGTACCATATCGTTCCATAGCACGAGCGCTCAAATAACGATATGCACCATGATAATCCTTTTTATTGAGGGCTTCATAATAATTACTTACCACAGTACGCCCCTCTGTTGTAGCCGTTTCACTTTGTAAAAGACGATTTGCTTGTTTCGTTAACGAACTAGGTTCTAAATTGCCATAAGCAGTCTCCTCTACTATAAAATTATGATTAATCATTGTACTACCTGCACTAATAGCTAAGCAGCCTAATACTAATATAGCCACAATAAAGAGGCCCGATACGGAACGTTTTTCCTCTAATCCATTAGATACAGGCGATGTGCGCTTACAGAATAGATACAATAATGCAAGCCAGCCTAAAATAGGAACCAAAAGCAAAATCATCAACGTTGGATCATTATTAGAGTCTCGTAACCGTCTTGCCATTAGCATAATCTTCGGCAAGCATAACAGGATGGACAATACAAATAATACACCGCCACCAATAGAGACAGCATAAAGAAATCCGTACGGTATGTAGGTTGCAAGACCTGTAATACATATAATTAAGCCATATACAAAGGATATAGCACTTATGGTGAGCCAAAAGTCGGCTGTATTGGTACGTCCCTTACTGTTCGCATAGTTTTCCACTAGCTCACGATAGAGGATTTCGTATACTTTCTGTTTCATAAAGCTCCTACTATAATCTTAGATAATATTAGATAATAAACATATATAGATATTCCTATTATACTATGATTTATCAACTTAGTTGATTCATTTTTTGTTCATGAAATCTACCTATACTACAGATATGTTTCTTACAACTAAAATTCGTGCAATTAATTATGCAGGAGATAATTATGAAAGCTAAATTAATTAAAGCAGTAGCCTTGGCCAGTTTAGGTGCCTTCTTAACAGTTGGTATTGGTGCCAATGTAGCCCAAGCCAAAGATTATCACTTCAAAATCGGTGAAAACCATCGCATGGTAAAAAATGATGATGGCACAGTAGATAGCAGCGATCATCCATGGTACAAAGTAAATGATAAAAAGAAAAAGCACAGAAAGCATAGAATATCTGAACGTGAAAAGCATGATAAAAATGCAACAGCAAAACGCAGCGAACGACACCAACGTTCTGAATCCTCTAATGACTAAGCCTTGTGCATAATACATATTACTAGCCCTAAAAACACAAAACTAAATTAACCAACCAATGAAAAGGACGTTATACATTGTATAACGTCCTTTTGTGTTATCCCCTATATAATTTTTCCCAAGGCTATATGAGTTATTATGTTATGCGCCAGCCTTTAGAACAGCTTGTTTCATGGATTGTACGTAATCAAACAACGCTTGGTCCGCATGTTCGCCATGTTCTGCTACGATTTTAACGATAGCAGAACCTACGATGGCTCCATCGGATACGCGCGCCATAGCTTCTGCTTGTTCTGGCTTAGAAATACCGAAACCAACAGCTACAGGAATATCCGTATATTTGCGAATCGTTTCAACAATGGATTTAATATCCGTCTTGATTTCACTGCGCATGCCTGTAACGCCAAGGGAAGATACACAGTATACAAAGCCTTCTGCATCTTTAGCAATCATTTCGATGCGATTTTCAGATGTTGGTGCAATTAAGGATACCACTTCAACACCATGCTTATGAGCCACACTAGCGAGCTCGCCTTTTTCTTCAAATGGCATATCTGGCACGATAACACCAGAGATTCCTACCTCTTCACAGAGGGTAAAGAATTTTTCACGACCGAATACGTAAATAGGATTCAAATAGGTCATGAACACGAGTGGCACTGTTACTGCCTCTTCACCTGTACGCAAACGACGCACCATATCGAAGATATCGTTGATTTTTACACCTGTAGAAAGCGCACGCGTGCTTGCCTCTTGAATAACTGGGCCTTCCGCTGTTGGGTCAGAGAAGGGAATACCAATTTCTACCATGTCCGCACCGGCTTTCACCATAATACGAATATAACGTTCTGTATTCTCAATACCGTGGTCACCAGCGCTAATGAACGGGATGAATGCCTTGCCCTTTGTGAAAGCGTCTTTAATTTTACTCATGAAGATCCACCCCTCTGTATTTCGCCATAGCCGCCACGTCTTTGTCGCCACGACCGGATAAACAAATAATAATGATGTCGTCCTTGCTCATAGTAGGAGCAATTTTACGTGCATGTGCCACCGCATGAGCACTTTCAATGGCTGGAATAATACCTTCCAAGCGAGATAAGTATTCAAAGGCATCGACTGCTTCGTCATCTGTAACAGGCACGTATTCAGCACGACCGCTATCGTGCAAGTACGCATGTTCAGGGCCGATACCAGGGTAATCGAGGCCTGCAGAGATAGAGTATACTGGAGCGATTTGTCCATCTTCGTCTTGGCAGAAGTACGATTTCATGCCGTGGAAAATACCAACGGAACCCTTTGCGATTGTCGCCGCATGTTCTTCTGTATCGATGCCACGACCTGCCGCTTCACAACCGATGAGACGAACACTTTCATCTGGAATGAAGTGATAGAACATGCCCATCGCATTAGAGCCGCCACCTACACAAGCCATAACAGCTGTTGGTAATTTTCCTTCTGCTTCGAGGATTTGCTCACGCGCTTCACGGCTGATAATGGATTGGAAATCGCGTACAATCATAGGGAATGGATGAGCACCCATAACGGATCCCAGTACGTAATGCGTATCGGACATGCGATTTGTCCATTCGCGCAACGCTTCGGAAACCGCATCTTTCAATGTACTAGTACCTGTTGTTACAGGATGTACCTTAGCTCCTAGCAATTCCATACGATATACGTTAAGTGCTTGACGTTCACAGTCCTCTGCACCCATGTATACTTCGCATTCCATGCCCATCAACGCAGCGATAGTAGCCGTTGCCACACCGTGTTGACCTGCGCCGGTTTCAGCAATAACACGAGTCTTACCCATTCGTTTTGCCAATAACATTTGGCCGATTACGTTATTCAACTTGTGAGAACCAGTATGATTTAAGTCCTCACGTTTTAAATAGATTTTGGCGCCTCCAAGGTCCTTTGTCATGCGATCTGCATAGTATAAAAGGGATGGACGACCTGTATATTTTTTATGTAAATCCTCAAGTTCGTGTACGAAATCAGGATCATCTTTGTACTTGTTGTACGCCTCTTCCAATTCGATGACTGCATTCATCAATGTTTCTGGCATAAATTGACCCCCAAAGGAGCCAAAATAACCATGTCTTTGTTCACTCATATAACTTACCTTTCTATATTCCATTCCTGCTAGCACGCCATATTATGGCATTGCTATTGTTCTCACAATGTTGGTGAAAGCTTTTATCTTCTCATCGTCTTTCACGCCATCTGTTTCAATACCACTACTGATATCGATGCCGTACGGTCGAACCGTACGAATGGCACGCGCCACATTGGTGCTATCGATACCTCCAGCCAGCATAAATGGTCGTTCAAACTCGTCTAAGCAAGACCAATCGAACACTTCCCCCGTACCACCGCGCTCGTCTTTGTGGTATGCATCAAATAATAGCATATCTGCTCTGCTATCGATCCACGCCTCTGCATCTGCAGCACTACGGATTTGAACAGCCTTCCAAACCTCTACATTAGTACGTTCTTTTAAGGATTGGATGAAAGCTTCATCTTCATCGCCATGCAATTGCACCACATCAAGATTGGCTTCTGTAGCAATGCTAACGAGATTATCTAGCGTTTCATTGACGAAAACACCTACCGTTTTAATCTCATCATTATTAGACTGTTCAGCACCATTGTTATATCTTTTAGTATATTGCTTATGTAGTTCTTCAACCAATGTTTTAGCTTGGTCTACAGTGACTTGTCGTTTACTTGGTGCAAATACAAGGCCCATGTAGTCTGGTTTTGCCTCTACTACAGCAGGGATTGTTTCCACCTTTGAGATTCCGCACATCTTAACCTTTGGTGTGTAGTAGGTTGAACCATAAAGATATGCTAATTTCTCCACCTTGTTAGGAGAACGCATGAAGGTTTCCCCCATCAAAGCTACTCCGATATTGTTATCGCGCAAGACTTGGATGTCCTCTGGAGTTTCTAGCCCGCTTTCAGATACGAAAATCACATCGTCTTGCACGAGATTGCGTAAGCGCACACTGTTTTGTACGTCTACGGTGAAGTCTTTCAAATTGCGGTTGTTAACACCGATAATACGCGCACCGCAATTGATAGCCATTTGTACCTCATGCTCATCGTGCGCCTCTACTAAGGACGATAAGCCAAGCGAATCTGCTAGTTCACGGAATTTTGTCAGCGTCGGCACATCAAGGCATGCGCAGATCAAGAGGATGGCACTAGCCCCCCACACCTTCGCTTGGTAGATTTGGTATTCATCGATGATGAAGTCCTTACGAAGTACAGGGATTTTTACGGTACTAGCAATCTCTTGTAAATATTTTTTGTCACCTTTAAAAAAGCCTGGCTCCGTCAATACAGAGATAGCCGCTGCACCTGCTACCTCATATTCTTTGGCGATGTCTAAATACGGGAAGTGCTCAGCAATTATCCCCTTAGATGGAGAGGCCTTCTTTACTTCGCAAATGAAATTGAAATCTTGCTGACGAAGGGCCACTTCAAAAGGAAATCCTCTATCAGCAAGCAATGCCACAGCCGCTGCTTTCACAGACTCTGGAGATTCCACCTGTTTTTCTTGGGCTACCCGAATTTTGGTAGCCTCTATAATCTTATCTAAAATCAATGGTCATACCTCTTGGGTTGCTTTCACAAACTGTTCCATTGTCGCAAGCGCCTTACCAGAGTCGATCATATTCTTCGCCTCTTCGATGCCCTCTGCCAATGTAATACCGTCTTTCGCAAGGTAAATCGCCATACCCGCGTTAAGAACAACCGCAGTGCGTTTACCGCCTTGCTCACCACCGAGAACGCGGCGAGTAATCTCAGCATTCACCGTAGCATCGCCACCTTCAAGCTCAGTTTTATCAGCGTATTCGAAACCATATTCCTTAGGATCGAATTCGTAGCTTGTGAAAGTACCATTATTAATTTCGCATACGTACGTTTTATTGGTAGCCGTAATCTCATCAAGGCCGTCAAAGCCGTGTACTACAGCACCACGTTTAACCCCAAGATTAGCCAATACGCGAGCCAATGGTTCTACTAAAGATTTATCATACACGCCCATCAATTCTACAGTAGCACCTGCTGGGTTTGCCAAAGGTCCAAGGATGTTGAATACTGTACGAACGCCCAACGCTTTACGTACAGGACCTGCATATTTCATAGCTTGGTGATATACAGGGGCAAACATAAAGCACATATTCGCTTTGTTCAACACCGCCTCGTTTTGCTCGCCGTTAAGCTCTAATTTAGCACCCAACGCTTCGATTAAATCTGCAGCGCCACATTTACTAGATACACTACGGTTACCATGCTTTGCTACAGGAATACCTGCTGCAGAAATGATGAAACCAGATGTAGTAGAAATGTTGAATGTATTAGCCTCGTCACCACCAGTACCTACGATTTCCACAACGGTGCCATTATGAGGCACGGAGCCAGCCTTCTCGCGCATAACCTCAGCAAACGCCGTAACCTCATCTACAGTAGGGCCCTTTGCGGCAAGAGCACACAGGAAACCAGCCATAGGAACCTCGGGTACATCACCGCTCATAATCTTGTTCATTGTATCTTTAGCAAGGTCGTAGGATAAATTCTGACCGTGCGTTACTGCATATAATGCGTCTTTAATCATTTTATAGCTCCTTACTTGTTGTTCATTTTCTTTGGTTCAACGTTAATAGGGCATATACCTACTTTAATGCTACATGTGATTCACGTGGACCTATGCCCTCCACTGGCCGGGTCTGACTACGGCCTGCGGCCTTCGCAGGGCCAAAGTCGGGCCTAGAACCCCGTGAACTCACATAAACACTAGGACACTTAATCTTTTTTATGCCCTACTCACTGTCACACACACAATAAAATGAACAACAATTCAATATCTCTTAAATGATCCTGCGCATTATATGGAGTAACGCACAGGTCATCCCTTTATAGGGAGAGTGGGAATGGTGGTGCTACGCACCACTTTCTCTTATATTAGGGGTTCTGATTCGCATATTTCTTTAGAAAATATAGTTACTGTTCGATATATATATTGTAGAGGGGTTATTAAATAGGTAAAGCCAAGATTGAGTTGGCAGGAAATAAGGTCTTAAGGAACGACTTGGCGACCCCACGTAGTGGGGCGGTGGCCACTTGGAGTTCTGAGAGACCTTATTTCTGCCTTATCGTTCTAGAGCCTTAGAATAGCCCCTCGATACATAAATTAGACTGTAGGTTATTTTTCTAAGAAATTGCGAATCATTTGTTCCCCGTTTGGTGTCATGATGGATTCCGGATGGAATTGGACTCCATAAATCGGGTAGTCTTTGTGTTCTACGCTCATTACTTCGCCGTCATCTGTAACGGATGTAACGATGAGTTCGCTTGGCATAGTTTCGTCGATAATCGCCAAAGAGTGGTATCGTGCGACTTCGAATTGTTCAGGCAAGCCCTTAAGGATTTTGGATGGGTGTACTTGTTTCGCTACGCTTTGTTTACCATGCATAACTTGTTTAGCGTAGGAAACGGTGCCGCCGAATACTTCGCCGATGGCTTGGTGACCGAGGCATACGCCGAGGATTGGGAATTCCCCTTTGCATTCGCGCAATAGGTCTTCGTATACGCCCGCATCAGCTGGTCTACCAGGTCCTGGTGAAAGTATCACATAGTCCGGTTTCAAAGCGCGGATTTCTTCAACTGTTAATTCATCACTGCGGATGACTTTAATATCTGGATCGATAGAGCCTACTAATTGGTATAAATTGAAGGAGAAGCTATCGTAATTATCTATAAGGAGTACCATTATTCTACCTCCTGTGCATTTGTAATTGCGGAAATCATGGATTGGCCTTTGATCAAAGTTTCGTTATATTCACTAGCAGGTACGCTATCGCGAACGATACCTGCGCCAGCACGAACATAGACCTTACCACCTTTATTCATGGCCATGCGAATGCCAATACATACATCCATGTTACCGGAGAAGTCGATGTAACCTACGGCGCCACCGTATACGCCACGTGGGCTTTTTTCAAGTTCGTGTAAAATTTCTATAGCACGAATCTTAGGCGCCCCAGACAAGGTGCCTGCTGGCAGTGTAGCACCGATTGCATCGAGTGCATCTTTGCCGTCTTGCATGTCACCGCTTACAGTAGATGTAATATGGATAACATGCGAGAAACGTTGCAACATATGTAACGCCTCTACTTTTACGGAACCAAATTTAGAAATTTTACCTAAATCGTTACGACCAAGATCAACGAGCATATTATGTTCAGCCAATTCTTTTTCGTCATTGATAAGTTTTTCCTCTATGGCAAGGTCCTCTGCTTCGGTTTTACCGCGGCGCATTGTGCCTGCAATTGGGAATGTGTACATTTTGCCATCTGTCAATTTTACCAATGTTTCTGGAGAAGCACCTGTAAGCTCAACATTGCCACCAGATAAGTAGAACATGTATGGAGATGGGTTCAACGTACGCAATACGCGGTATGCATTTAATAAGCTGCCATCAAACTCAGCTTCGCGTCGGTTAGATACAACACATTGGAAGATATCCCCTTCCTTGATATAGTGCTGTGTCTTTTTAACAACGGCTTCAAACTCGTCCTTTGTAAACTCAGAGGTAAACTCTGTTTTAAGAACGCCTTTTGGCACATCTGCCTCTTTACCATTTACAACAAGATCAGCTAATGCTTTCAACTCAAGCTCAGCCTTGTTGTAGTTACGTTCTAAATCGTTTGTGCTGATGTTAGCGATTAAGTAGATTTTATTTTTATAATGGTCGAAAGCGATAACCTTATCAAAGAGCATAAGGTCTACATCGTTTACCATGGCAGGGTCATCATCTGGTGTTGGGAAGTCCAATGTTGGCTCGATATAACGAATGTATTCACATGCGAAGTAACCAACAAAGCCACCTGTGAAGGTTGGTAACTCTTCTAAGCGAGGGCTTTTATATTGGCTCAAAATATTGCGAATCTCTGCAGCAGGGTTAGAGCACTCAAAGGTACGAGTCGTCCCGTCTTTAATGGTCATTGTATGGTTTTTGCAGAATAGCTCAATCTTAGGATCGTAGCCCAAGAAGGAATACCGGCCCCAATGATTACTATTATCCGCACTTTCAAGCAAGTACGTATGACTGCTCACTTGTTTTAACGCTTTCAACACACTAATCGGTGTGCGTACGTCGGATAAAATTTCCATATATACAGGCACGATATCGTAGCCCGGTGCGATAGCTTTCACACGGTCAAAACTAGGAAAAATCATGAGAACCTCCATCTGGCATTTGCCAATAAAAAAACTCGCCCATGACAATATAACGTCAAGGACGAGTTTATAGTTCTATTATTACAATATGATTGTATGTGCTATAAATCGCGGTACCACCTTGTTTGAATGCAGTGCATTCCCCTTTCGCAGGATACTAACATATCCCTCACGACTAACGCTCGTGTGACGTCGCACCATACTAGGAATGACTATGAAAGTTCATTCTGTTCCATGCGCCCTCGGTGGTCCATTTAATAAGCTGCGTACTACGGGTTCTCAGCTAATCCCGCTCTCTGTGAGTGCATATCCTATTTTTATCTCCACCTCATCGGTTTATTTCAGGCGAGTATAAAATTATAATCTGATTATAATGTTTCTATAGAATGAAAGTCAAGAAGTTTTAATTTCTGATTGTTGTTCAGCCATAGAAAGATCTTTAACATACAATCTCATATCTCCATATTTTATGTATCATAATGCATAATAAAAAATACTGTTACTTTCTTTATCATATAACGCAGAGGTTTTATTATACAGCAAATACAATACATATATATTGATAATAGGGACAAATAAGCCAATAATCCAAAATATACTACTATTACTATCTTTCAAACGTCTACAGATCATTACAATAATAGTATATATAAGATAAAAGTATAGAACATATCGCAAAGCATAGTTTTCGATATTATAATTTAATATCATATTGTATATTATAAACGCTAAATATACATTGAACAGATTCCATTGGCGAACTGTGCTTCGTCCATTAAGCCAAAGACTATCAATTAATATGCTTTTATAAAGATCTGTTAAAAGAGACCTTTTATCTTGGCGACTATAAAAAGAGTTTATAGCTTTAATTTGAGACGTAGTTAAATCATTACGCTCACCCCAGAGTACATCTATAACCTTATTACCAAAAATGATTCCCTTAAGTTCAACAGTATTATCTCGTAACCAAAGTTTCCTAGGTACTACAGAAAACAACAACATTGAACACAAAAGACATGGATAGAATATATCTGGCACATCAACGCCCCATAATATAATATTGTTGGACTCAAAAATAGCTTTTCCGTAAGAAAGGTCAAAATGCTTTCCACCCAATAATATCAATAATAAAAATACAGTAATTATGATATTTAACCAATTAAATCGCTCTTTTTTATAATATTTCAAGCTAGCATAATTTGTAAAAGCTACAAAAAGAATATAAATAACTGTGCCCACATAATATATAATGTCATAAATTCCTTGAGTATATACTATCTCCGGAAGAGTGGATAAAATAAAGATATTTATTCCTATACCAATAAACACCAATAAGTTTATAGAAAGGTATGTCTGTATATTGATTGTAAATAATTTGATTATCTTTAACCATTGAATTAAAGATAATAATTCAAACTTAAAATTTATTAACTCAGAATATAATAGTTGTCTCATCATTCTTCATCTTATGGTAAGTATTGTAATATATGCACTAATTGGAAATATTATAACTTCGCAAATATGATACTCCTGTTCCTTCATTACTAACCAATACAACTAAATAAGAAAAGTGCTTATCATGTATTAACACTGCGCCAAAACAAGATTCCTTATCAACATAAATTTTTTTCAGCCTATTTCGGGTATTATTTAAGCTAGTTAGAATTAAAATAGATTCATCTATGGCAATAAAATAATCACCATCCATATCAAATCGATACCATCCCCTATATTCCATAGTAAATTTATGAATAAGACTATTATGCTGATATATCTCAATATCCTCCTCATATACTATCCATTTATTATCTATAAAGCCAATACTATTTACACCTTTAATTTCACTTTCCCAATTCCTATATAAAGTGAGTTCATCAGAAGAAGATAGTCTATCAATAGCTGTAAAACTTAAATTATTATCGACAAAGTCCCAGTGTATCATAAGAGAATTGGCAAATAGGCTAATAGACTCTGATTTAAATACTGAAAAATACAAAATATAAATGCATTCACTCTCAAAATTATACTTTATGAACTGTGAATAATGTCTATTTAAATCAATGTACCATAATCCTGCTTCTAAATGGAGTACAATTCTATTATTTTCAGAATCTACAAAACTATTTACAATTATAACCTTTGTATTATCTAGTGTATAAGAGTCAGCATACTCTAATAAAGGAGTATAAATTATTACTCCTCTATAATCATCATTAACGATAACATAGTCTTGTGTCCTATTAATAAAATATAAATCATTTTGTTTAAGTGCAAATTTTATTTCATTTACTAAATTAATCTCCATAACACCTCTCCCATCAACATCATTTATCTCTTAAATTACAATAAGTAATGCGACAAAATAAGTTGTTTTTTTATCTCTTATTTATATATATCAAATGGTATTTTAAACCCAAGACATTTCATTTAGTCTACGTTTAAGCAAAAAAATAGTTGCAATTACATGTATAATCTGTAGACATCCAAAATAAATATAAGACAAATACTGACTATCTTGAAGTGAACTACCTTGGATAAGCACTACCAATAGACCAAATATAAGATAGGCTAAAAATTTGCTAACCATTAAACCAAGCACAGCCCACAAATATGAAAGTCTGCCTATACGTTGATTCACTCGTAGCATTTCTATATTTTGTTTAAATAGTGAAAGTTCATTATCTAACCACATTAAAATAATTCTCTCTATACGCTCAAAATAATTTTTAATCTACTTTATTCTAATATAAATATATGTATATTAAAATATCAACACTATGAGTCCAGAATATTTATATTGTTTTCCTTTAAACACTAATAGTATACTAAAATTACATATGTTATCAGCTCCCACTGATTATTTTGTGGAAAAAAGAGCCTAAGTTTTTATTTTATCCATCAACTACTGGATTCAAGATAGCAGTACAAACGACAAACTTCCTGACTTAATATTGGGGATGAAGTCAAAAAGATATAGAATTACTATTTTTCCGGTACTATAAATTGTACTAAGACTAGTGAAGGAGAGATACTTTGGAAACCTGGAAACGTACGGTATATATCAGTTTAATATGTGTATTCTGTACATCCTTTGGGGTGAGCCAATTAGCACCTATTCTCCCTCTATATTTTCATGATTTAGGTGTACAAACTCCAGAGGCTATGTCTCTCTGGTCAGGTTTAGCTACAGGTGCAACGTATTTGATTGTTTGCTTAGTCGCACCATTTTGGGGTCGAATAGCAGACAAAAAAGGTCGGAAAATTACATTAATCCGTTCAAGTTTTGGCATGGCCTTATGTAATCTATTAATTGCCTTTCAGACAATACCAGAAGGAGTTGTTCTCATACGTCTCATTCAAGGCCTTGTTAGTGGCTTTTATAGTGCAACTATTACACTTATAGCCTCTGAAACGCCTATTGATCGCACTGGATGGGCTTTAGGTTTATTAGCATCTGCGAATCTAGCAGGCTCACTAATTGGACCTCTGATTGGTGGCTATTTAGCAGATAGTATTGGCATACGAAACGACTTTATCCTTGTAGGCATTCTAATGGGTATATCAGGTGTACTAGCTACCGTATTTATTCACGAAAATTACAAACCTAAAGCAACTGTAGAAAAATTAACGCTTTCAAAGTTAAAAGAAAAAATACCAGAATTCAACAGCATTGTAGCATTATGTATTGCATCCTTTATCTATGCTATATGCATTATGTCCTTACAACCTGTTATCTCTGTATATATTAAAGGTATTGTTCCGAGCAACACAGAAAATCTAGCATTCATTTCTGGCGCTGTGTTCTCAGCCATGGGTATTGCTCAATTGATAAGTAGTTCACCTCTCGGTAAATTAGTTGATAAAATTGGTCCTCGCAAGGTATTAGTCGTATCTCTTATCTATGTAGGCTTATTCAACATCCCTCAAGCTTATGTTACTGATGTTTACCAATTAGCACTCATTCGATTTTTACAAGGCTTCGGCCTAGGTGGCATGTTACCGGCATTAAACACCTATCTCTCTTCAAAAACGCCTCGCGAGTTTACGGGACAAGTATTCTCCTACAACCAATCATGTTTATTTCTTGGTTACTTCTTAGGCGCCGTCGGTGGTGCAAGCCTAATGGCATGGCTAGGTTTTACAACCTTATTCTGGGCAAGTGGCTGCTTATTTATAATCTCTGCTCTCTGGATTGGCTTAAAACTCAAATAATAACGATACATAAAAGAAAACCCTTCTATAGCTGATTGTTAAGATTATATTCTCACGAATATGACATATCTAATCAGCATACAGAAGGGTTTTTATTCTGTGTAATTATGATATTAATATAATTGTAGTGTTGATAGAATTATAATTTCAATATAACGATCATATTGAACTCACTATAATAACTATACTTTCAAATATATAACTAGTTGAAGACTATAATAACAATAGCATGATGACTACAGTCGCAATAATACAAGGCACGGCATTGCGTTTTGCCATTTCCATAGGGTTGATACCTGCAAGCCCTGCAATGATGATACCTGCCCCAGCTACTGGGCTCATACTACGACCGATACCAGCACCGATTTGAGCCATGGATCCAAGTTGCATAATACCATAACCAAAATCTGCTGCATGCGGTGTTACAGCACCATTAAAAGCAAGAGCTGCCGCATTACCAGAACCAGAGATAACAGCCAATAAGAACGGACCAAAGGCTGCCCCGATTTGGGCGATTTGTTGAGAGTTCTTCATGCCATCAATAAGGGCACTAGTAAGCCCGATGAGTTGCATCCCTGCTGTAAAGCATGCTGCTGCCGCCATAAGGCCAACGACATCACACATACCGTCACCAGTACCGCGGAAGAACTTCTTAACAGCGTCTGTCACATTAGGACGAACTGCAACGATACCAATCGCTGTACCGATGAGCATAGATACAGGAACGGAGATTTCTGGAATCACCGCTACTTGTTTACTACCTAATACAAGTAATACAAGAGGAATAATTGGAATGATTGCATAGAAATAATTTACTTTGAACTCTTTGCCTTCCTTTACAGTGTTGTTTATCATTACATATCCTGTATGTTCCTTCTTAACAATGGCCACAATATTGAGCAAAATAGCAGCCACTACGATACCGATAATGGCTTGCATGGAGAAGCTCGCAATAACTGTCATTACGTCTACGCCCGCCAGTTGTGCCACTTGAGGGTTAAACATAAGGCCTGGGCTCAAGGAGCTCCCCCATGTACCTAAGAAGATAGCAGAACCAGCCATCGCTGGGTGCACACCAGAACGAATTAAAGCCGGAATCAATAGCGCACCCACGGCAGCGCCACAACCTGCCGCTGTTGGCAATGCAATATTAATTAAGAACGTAATAATAACGGCACCTGGAATGATGATTTTAGTCATTTTTTTAAGCCCTGCGGAAATGAAATACACCATATGCTCCGTACATTTTGTATATTCCATAACGTAGCTAAAGCCAAGTACCGTACAGATAGTCGGTACAAGACCTGGATTTGTAAGTTCTTTTACAAAGGCTGTCGTACCAGCTCCAAGGTTGCCCCCAATAAAGCACATCAATAAGCCCGATAATAATAATACGAGCCGCGTTTCAAACTGTTTTATAATAGCGATAAACGTTGCTACTACAATAACAATACCTGTAATAACCATAACTCTCCTATCCGTGTACATATGATGCAAAATAGCTATATCCCCTCTATAAACACTTTACATCCAATACACAACTAACAACACTAAATACAATAGTCCTATCTATGTCTTACACCTAAGAGGCCTAACTATAATAAAAATAATCACTCAAATATATACAGTATAATCATATATCTATATAACTACTTATCTATATAGAAAAAAGTATATTAAACAAGCTTCGTTTCTTCCAAGCTAAGTTTTCTGATCACCTTATCAAGCACCTCTGCACCCGTTACGATATCATCCATTTCGGCAAATTCTGCAGGATTATGACTGATACCATCACGACATGGAATAAAAATCATTCCCGTAGGAACTGCCTCCGCCCAATGCATCGCGTCATGACCGGCACCGCTCGGCATAGTCATATATTCTACACCTACAGACTTAACAGTCTCTTCGATTTCTCGAATCATCGCAGGGTGCATCTCCACTGGATGGTCTTGTGCAATTGTTTCAATTGTATAAGATAATCCCCGTTTGTCTGCAGTAATATCGATAAATTCCTTAACAAGAGTGACTACAGAATTGCGAGCTACCTTAGATATGCTGCGAATATCTACGCCTAGTTTCACAGCTCCAGGAATGACATTCATCGCTCCTGGCGTAACCTCCACAACACCGACAGTTCCCACCACGGGTGGTTCCTCTTGCATGGATGCAATCTCCTCAATGCCGAGGATGATTTTTGAGGCTCCACATAGGGCATCATGACGCAAGTTCATCGGCGTAGCGCCACTATGATCGGCATTGCCCCGAATGGTTACATAGAATCGCTCTGGTGCTGCAATACCAGTCACAATACCAATCGTTTTCTGTTCGTGCTCCAGTACCTTTCCTTGTTCAATATGAATTTCTGTGAAAGACTTTACAGGTCGTTTATATTCCATTTCTTCAATCCCATCGGGATTTAAGTTGCGACCTTTCAATGCTTCGTACAAGGAAATTCCTTGTTTATCTACCAATCGGTGTAAGTCTTGTAATCTTAATTCACCACGCATGGCCTTACTACCTAGTGTAGCATTCCCAAAACGACCGGACTCTTCACACATGAAGGATACCACAGCGATGGTATGGTCATGTTCATAACCATCGTCAGTGATGCTACGAATTACTTCAATGGCAGATAACACGCCCACCACACCATCGTAATTGCCGCCATTGGGCACGCTATCTGTATGAGACCCTACCATGACAACTGGTAAATCTGGTTTCTTACCAATCTTATAGCCAATGACATTACCAAAATCGTCTATTTCAACAGATAAACCCGCATCAATCATGCAATCTATAATATATTGACGCCCCTCCCAGTCTGCATCGGTGAAAGCAAGGCGATTAATGCCCTCACCAGGTGCTGTCATTTGGGCCATAGCATCAAAATCTTTAACTAATCGCTCTCGTTGAATCATATAACACCTCACAATCTACTACATCATTTACCGACAAACTATATGGTGGCTAGTCAGTAAGCCTTATTTTAAATAGTGAGCAGCAATTGTCCCCAACGCTACGATACCATTTAACATATCCTCTTCATCGATATCAAAGAGTGGATTGTGATGTGGCGCTTTAATAGCAGAACCTACTACCATGTAGGTTGCTCTACCGCCGCGATCAATGACACGGTTCAAGAAGTACGCACAGTCTTCACTTCCCCCACCGCTGTAATCGAATGGAACCTCTTTAAAGATACCAAGTGGCTCCACGATAGCTTGCACCTCACGAGCTAAATCATCGCTGATGCGACCTGCAGGAGTTTCACCTTGTTTTGTGATTTCAAAGGTACAATCGTGCATTTCTGCAGCACTTTTAATAATAGTCTTTGCTCGTTCAATCATGTAGTCATTGATTTCCGTAGTAGCTCCACGAGTTTCCAGTTTAAGAACTGCCACATCAGGCGTCACATTGCGACCTGTACCGCTTTCAAAAACACCTACATTCATGCGAGAGGCGCCTTGACTATGGCGAGCGATAGCTTGTAAGTTAAGCACCGCTGTACAGCCGGCGAGCATTGCATTTTGTGCTTTTTCTGGAGAGCCCCCAGCATGAGCAGAATAACCGTGGAACACCGCATCAAGTTTTGTTGTCGCTAAGAAGCCATGATCGCTACATGCAAAACAATTGGATAGATTTTCATTAAACCCAATATGCATGCCGAACATCAAATCTACATCATCCACAACGCCCGCTTCCGCCATCGCTTTAGCACCGCGCACGCCTTCCTCCGCTGGTTGGAAGATGAGTTTGATAGTGCCTTTGAATTCATCCTTATGAGCAGCCAAGTATTCCGCTAAGCCTAGCCCCATCGTCATATGTGCATCATGACCACAGGCGTGCATCGCCTTATCATGACAAGAACGGAAGCCTTCCTTTGTGGGTACATGGTTATCCTCTTTAGCTTCAATGACATCGTTGGAGTCCATGTCTACACGAAATGCTACTACGGGACCTTCGCCACCAAATTTCATAGTTGCAACGATAGCCGTTTTACCATAGCCCATCTTTTCTACAAGTTCAGGATTAGCACCTTCTTCGATGGCGCGATCCATAGCGGCTTTCATAACCTCATCGCTAGGCAAGCCCATGCGAGAATCTAAATCGAGTACATCTGCGCCTAACGCCACATCATAGCCCAAAGAAATAAGCGTATCCGCCACTTTCGCAGCAGATCGATACTCAAGCCAAGCAGGCTCAGGGTACATGTGAAAGTCGCGACGCATAGCGATTAACGCATCACGTCGTTGTTGCACAAAATCTTTTACAGACATAAATACCTCCTTAACAAACTAATAATCACGTATACATTTACTATATGAATTGATATGTAAATAGTCAACTAAATAGCGCATGTATACAGTATCTAAAATATACTTTATGTTATAACAAAAAACACATATACCACGAAATGATTTCTGTGATATATGTGTTCTTATCGATTTATTCTAATATTGTTTTATTCAGTTTTGCCAGTACTTCTCGTTTAATAGTTCGTTGTCTATCCCAAGCGATGATAACAACGGTAGCAATAATCATAGCCATACCAATTAGTCCTAATAGACTAAATTCATTTCCTAAAAAAGCCCACCCAAAGAAAGCCGCCGAAATAGGTTCAATAGATGACAAAATAGATCCTCGTACGGCCCCAATTCGTTTAACCCCTTCTAAATAGGCATTGAAAGATACTATCGTCCCGAGAAATATGACATTAAAACAACCAATAACAGTCCATACGTCCCACACTGCATATGAGTTCGGTTGATGAAATAATATAGCGGCTACAATACCGCTAATGAGCATCCCGAATCCTACAATAGGTAATGTACCATATTTGTAGAGTAAATCAACAGGAGAAATGCTATATATGGCTACACCTACAGCAGATAAAAGGCCCCATACGAGGACCATTAGAGGGAAGCTTTCAATAGAAAGGCCATCATCATTGCCCATTAAACAAATGGTCCCCACTAAAGCAAGTATAACAGAAACAATCTCGCCCTTAGACGGTCGTTTACCATAGCGAGCTAGCAGGTAAATAATAATCATAGATGGCGCCAGATATTGTAAAACCGTTGCAATGCCAGCTCCAGCTAAAGCAATGGATCTGAAGTATGTATATTGACATAAGGCCATACCAAATACGCCAAAAACAATGAGTCCTAGCGTATCCTTTACACTATGAAATACATTAAAGATAGAATTTCCAAATCTAAACCATGCATAAATAACAGTTAGTAAACCTGCTGTAATCAATCGCATAGTTACTAGCCATTCCAAATTCATATTTCTGAAATTGCTTAAGAACTGTACGGATGCGCCTGATACACCCCATAAAACAGCCCCCAATAGGGTTATAATAACACCAATAACTTCATATTGTTTCATACTACTCACCGAGCAAAGATACGTGAACTTTCACAACCACCTTACGGATTTTGATAGGTTTATCGTTTACAGCAAGCAAGGGCCGATGAACATCAGACGGGAAGAATACAGTGTAGTACCCTTCTGGGCAATGGATTTGCCCTTCATCAACAGCTTCATTAGGATAGAAATAGCAATCTCGATCCGGATAGGACTCCACAGGTTTTACCATGCCTTTATCTACGAAAAAGCCCATGTTTTCCTCTCCGCTCACCATAAATTGAATATCTACATAATTACGATGAGATTCCGGTTTTGTAGTTTCAAATAGTTTTGTTTCTACATCGTCTACGTTGGCGTACATCATGTCGCCTTCAATAGCATGACGCCCCCCAGGCAAAGCTTTCAAATCTGCATTTTTCAAGAAATCTAAAGCGCGCACGATGGCTTTAGGATAGCCCATTTTTGTATAATCTGCGGTAATACTAGAAAAAAACATACACAATCCTTTCACAATATCTATGGATATGGCACCACAATAAACCAGTTATATTACCTTTTATGTTAGCACATATATACATAAAGAACTAGCTATTCTCTTATGTAAAAGCCCTCCATACGCTACATATATGGAGGGCCTCAGTAAAATACTATTCAAATTTATGACTTTCGTCAATTATTACGCTATGAAATTGTTAGATTATTAAATTGTTACATTATGCAGTTGTCTATTCAGTTGTAGTGATTCAAACTGTATTAGATACAGCATGTGACCATTACCTTATTCTTGGGTTTTATGAGCAGCGATAATTTCTTCCGCTTGCTTATGTGGAACCTCTTCATAGGTATAGAACTGACGGTTAAATACGCCTTGTCCTTGTGTAATGGAGCGCAATGCAGTCACATAATCAGACATTTCAGCCAATGGTACTTGTGCTTTAACAACAGAAATACCTGTTCTTTCACTTTGTTCCATGCCTAATACACGACCTCGACGGCTATTCAAATCACCCATGATGTCGCCCATGAAAGCATCTGGTGCAAACACGTTGACCTCATAGATTGGTTCTAATAGGACTGGTTTCGCCTTAGGGATCACATCCTTGATAGCCTGTGACGTAGCTACTTTAAATGCTAACTCTGAGGAGTCTACGCTGTGGTAAGATCCATCCAAGAGTGTCACTTGCACGCCAATCATAGGATATCCTGCAATTAGGCCTTTATCTAGGGTTTCTTTGGCACCCTTTTCCACTGCTGGTATGTATTGTTTAGGTACAGCACCACCAAAAATTTTGTCTACGAATGCAAATTCGCTACCATCATATAATGGATCCACTTGAATCTTAACGTGACCATATTGACCATGACCGCCACTTTGTTTCTTATATTTAGACTCGGTTTCAGCAGAGCCTTTGATAGTTTCGCGGTACGGAATATATGGAGTCACAAGTTTAGCTTGTACGCCGTATTTACGGTCCATTTTGTTGAGGATATGCTCAAGATGTACCTCGCCCATACAATCAATTTGTAATTGGCGAGCTTCAGCATTTTTCACTACTACGCAAGTAGGATCTTCTTCCGCCACTTTAAGAACAGCACTCGCTAATTTTTCCTCCTCACCTTTTTTTACTGGCTCCATAGCCACTGTATATAAAGGTTGAGGGAAACGAATAGCATCGTATGTCACTTTAAAGTCAGGATCCGTTAATGTATCGCCGGTCTTAGCATTGGCCAATTTCGGTATCACTACGATATCGCCAGCTTTAGCAGCGGATACAGGGATTTGTTGCTTCCCAATAAGGGTAACCATCTTACCCCATTTTTCTTCTACACCTTGGTTCACATCAAAGAGACGATCCCCTTCTTTCAGTTCACCAGAGAAGATACGTACAAAGCTTTGTTTGCCTGCGAATGGGTCTAACAATGTTTTAAATACGAATGCAGTTAATGGTTTATCTACATGTACAACACATTGTTCGCCGGTTTCCGCATCAGTTGCGGTCATCACTTTTTTAGTTGCATCCGGCATGTAACGGATCATACGATCCAATACTTGATCTAAGCCAATACGAGATGTGGCACTGCCACACATGATTGGGCACACACGGCCACTAATCATCCCTTCACGCAAGCCTTGGCGGATTTCCTCTAAGGATAATTCTTCGCCTTCTAAATATTTTTCCAACAACTCATCGCTACCTTCAGCCGCGGCTTCTACGGTCATTTCCCGAATTTCTTGAGCCTTTTCGATAAGGTGAGCTGGTACAGCGACCTCTGTTGGTTGGCCGTCCTTATAAGTAAACGCAGTCATTTTTGCTACGTCTACAACGCCTTCAAAATCGGCGCCTTCACCGATAGGAATCTGCAACGGCATGATACCTTTGCCAAATAATTCCCGCATTCTTTCAATAGTACCGAAGAAATCAGCACCATCGACATCCATTTTATTGATAAATGCCATGCGAGGCATTTGTAATTCAACTGCATAATCCCATGCGCGAACTGTGTCAGTTTCTACACCAGATGTGGAGGATAGCACCATCAACATGCCATCACAGGCACGCAAAGCGGCACGAACTTCGCCATGGAATTCATTATAGCCTGGAGTGTCTATGAAGTTAACCTTATGGTCATGCCACTCACATGGCGCCATGCCCAATTGAATAGTTACATTACGTTTAATTTCTTCCGGTTCAAAGTCCATAATATGTTTATTATCTTGACCTTTACCTACGAAATCAACCGCACCAGAGGTTAACAACAAGGATTCAACAAGAGCTGTTTTACCCGCACCATCGTGGGAAACAACAGCAACGTTTCTAATTTTATCACTACTGTACTCTTTCATTGGAATCGCCTCCTTACTGGCAAATTACGGCTTTTGCTAATACACTTCGACACTACAATAGAAAAATCCTCTTTTTCTGAGAAAAATTTCTTAGAAAAGGAGGATTATATAATAATACTAAATTATAAAGAAAATTTTAGTATTCCGATGTAGATCCTAAACTTAATTAAATTATTAATAAGACTTTCTCGGTATATCCTATATATAGATGGGACTACTGCCCTCACAAAGTTATAAAAAAGACGGTCTGTACTTGTGTAGCGACATTAGGAACGAGGAGCAAACAAGTATAGACCGTATTTTTTAATTTAATTGTCGATATGTATTGGGGCCCCATCTATATATAGGCAATACTAAGGACAAAGATATAGTCAACTAAACAATTTAGTTCGAACATAGAATACTAAAATTCTCCCGTCCGTTTGCCGTAGTGTTTAGAGTCCCCATTTTGTTTCCAACCCACTGTATCACCGATGGACATTACGCGGCGAGTCAAGCAGTCTTTACATTGTTCTGCATTGTCGTCTACGCAAGGTTTATTATCATATAGTAAATATTTTGCACGGTGTTCAGGAATGGTGATGATAGGCATAAGGATATTCGCTCCTGCGGCTAAGCCTTTTTCACGGCCTAGTTTGTCTAATGCCTGTAATGCAGTAGTGGCTGCGATGTTTACGTCTTTCAAGAATAGACGTGTTAAGGCAATCATCTTAAGCCCTAGTTGAACGCGACGCAATTTACCTGCTTCGTCATCGATACCCATCGCCAAAGCTTCTTGGCCTAGAGGCGTATCATGATGCACCACATAAGGGCCCATACCGATCATGTCGATATCCATATCGCGATAGAACAAGATATCATTTACGAGATCATCTTCGGTTTGCCCAGGTAGACCAATCATAACACCTGTGCCAACTTGGAAGCCCACGCGGCGCAAACGACGTAAGCATTCTACGCGCGTCTCAAAGGAATGTAATTCATCACGAGGATGAATCTTATGGTATAAATCTGTATTGGTTGTTTCAATGCGTAATAAATAACGACTCGCACCGGCTTCACGCATGCGGCGATACGCCTCTTCGCTTTGTTCCCCTACACACATCGTTATACCAAGAGAACCATCACCAATAGCTTTAATATCGCGAATTAAATCCACAACATAGTCTACAAAAGCATCATCACAGCGTTCACCAGATTGGAGTGTAATGGAACCATATTCATGGTCGTATGCCCATTGCGCCATCTTGATGATGTCTTCGCGATTCATATCAAAGCGTTCCGTCTTGTCATTTTCACGACGGATACCGCAATAATTACAATTTTTAATGCATCGGTTTGAGAACTCAATGAGACCGCGATAGTATGCTACAGGCTTTACGTATTTTGCCTTCACTTCGTAGGCCTTTTTATATATCAACTGCAACTGTTCTTCATCAGTTACAGACATGAGAAATCGCAATTCCTCCTCTGTCAGCCATTCATCGCCGACGAGGTCTTTTGCAAGAATGTCTTGCACTTGCAAACAATCACTTCCTTTCGTAACGAACCGTCATCGATTCGCTTGGTATGGTAATGGATTCAATGTCAGAGACACAAGTAAATCCATTAACTTCGCGGGGCAAGTCCCGCACATGTTTCACTTGTCGAGTTAAACATTCATGAGCCATCACACCGCGACTCATTTTAGAGGACGTACTCATCTGCTTAAACGTATCGCCCCGTAATTCCCAAAATTCAACGGTTATCACCTTTGGATGGTTCACCATTTTTGCATATTCTTTAGATGCTAGGTTTAAAATCCAATCTTCCTTGTGAAAGTATACATCCACCGCATCACGCCATGTATCGTATAGATTAATGCCCACCTTATCGACCATATCGAGTCGATAGTCGCGCACCCCCATATTAGGTTCAACGACGCCGTACAATGCAGACAACACAACGAGATGGCTTTCACCAAAGGCCTTGGCTTCGTCAGATAAATTCGACCAGTCCAAATATTTGAAAGCAATGCCATCATAACTTTCACAGGCACGACCTACGGGATGAGCCTCAAAGGACTGATAAAAATCAAAAAGAGCCTGTGCCTTATCAGCCTTTAGCTTTAGCGCTTTTCCAAGAGCTACTACATCAAGGGATTGTACATGTGTTACAATTTCTTTCGTGATGTTCGGCTGAAATTGTCCGTCTCGAACTGCATGATGTGCTGCTTCAGCGTTGTTAGCAACATCGGTAATCGTTTTTGTCTTACTAGGAGAGAGGACGATTTTCATGAGATAATTCCGCCTTAATAGATTCCTCTGTCAAATTGTCGATCAATTCAGGGTTCCACAACATGAGAGGCACCGCCACTACGTGGCTTGCTTTCAATTCTTTACATAATTTAATGCATTCTTTAAGATAATTAGAATCTTCATCTACAAGATCGCATACGATAACCACGTGACGACCTTTAAGATTTACACCTTCATAATCGATGCTTTCAGCAGATACTGTAAGCATGCCTGTTTCCAAGCGGCCTTCGCTCATGTCGTTCAAACGAGACATCAATACATGCTCGAGCATAGTAGATACAGGTGTCACTACACGGCCAATGCCGATAAGAGCCTCAGGTTGTGCATGAACGATAACTGTTTTCTTCCGTTTATCCGTTCTGAACTCAATAAGGGCTTTTTCTAAAACACCAAAAAATACGAATAACTGCCAAGGATCAAAAGAGCCTGTTTGGAACATATCGATAACAGAACCATCCTCATCCATATTGAGGCGCGTCAATAACTCTTCAGCAATGTCGTTAACCACAACACTAAAATCAGATTGTATTGTCTCTTGTACGTTGATTTCCTTTGCCATTAGGGCCTCCTAGTTTTCCATATATCACACTGCTAAGGAATACTCCCAACAGATATTATATTATCCTTAAAAATATTATTCTTATATAATACTATTCTTAATTGTACCATATTTTATACCCCTCTTGGGTATTCAAAGATACGCGTTTCACATAATCGATACATTAGCAACATGACAAAAGGACCGCCGTAGCGGTCCTTTGCATTCTAATGTTGTACTCTAATCTTGTATTCTAATGTTGTATTCTAATTCTGTATTCTAATGTTGAATTCTAATGTTGACTTTATAAGAAACCTTTTGGAAACTAACAAAGAATATGCTCTTAGCCTACAATCAATAAGTAAATGTTCATAATAGTAACGATGATACCTATACCCCATAAGAGAATATTTGTAAATTTACGGTTCGCGTATTCTCCCATGACCTTGCGGCTACTTGTCATGTAAAGTTGCAAGAAGATGGTGATTGGTAATTGCAAGCTCAAGAACATTTGAGAGAACAATAATGCTTGGAAGGAATCTGTAATAAACACAATCAATAATAATGCTGGAACATATGTTAGTGCCAAGCCTAATCGCGTATGGAAGTCTTTCATATCGTAAGACTCGCCAAACATTCCTGCAAAGATACTAGCCCCCGCCATACCTGCCGTAGCAGATGAGGCAAAGCCTGCAAATAACAATGCTATCGCAAAAATAATGCCCGCTGCTGGTCCAATGAGTGGTCGCAACAACTCCTCAGCCTGTTCAAGCTCTGTTACTTCAATACCATGAGCGAAGAAGACCGCCGCCGCCAATATAATCATGGCGGAGTTAATCATCCACCCAATCCCCATAGATAACAAAGTATCGAGGAATTCATAGCGTAACTGCCGTTTCATTATCGCTGGATCTTGTGTATTGAACTGGCGACTTTGGATGATTTCAGAGTGCAAAAACAAGTTGTGAGGCATAATTACGGCCCCTAATATACTCAAAATAACGAGCATCGATGTATTAGGAATATTAGGATCCACCCAACCGATACCAGCCGCTGCCCAATCCACATTGACCATATTTACCTCAACGAGGTACGCCAATGCGATAAGGGATACAAAGCCAGCAATGATTCGCTCTAATTTACGATAGGAGTTCGTAATGAGCATGACCGTACAGATAAGAGCCGTCAAAATGCTGCCTATCAAGATAGGAATACCAAAGAGCATCTTCAATGCGATAGCGGCGCCAATAAACTCAGCCAAGGCCGTCGCTGCCGCCGCAATTCCTGCCGTGCTAAGCACAAAGCGAGATGCATAACGCGGTAAGAATTCATAGGCACATTCCGACAAGCATTGACCGCGTACAATGCCTAAATGCGCCACATTATGCTGTAATAAAATGAGCATAATCGTAGATAGTGTGACTACCCACAATAATTCGTAACCATAACTGGCCCCAGCTGCCAAGTTGGCGGCCCAGTTTCCTGGATCGATAAATCCAACGGTTACGATTATACCAGGTCCTATATATTTAAAGACCTCACTTACCTGTTGCTTACCGTTTTGATGGACAGTAAACAATTGTTTCTTTAAAAAATCAATCATTATAACCCCTTACTAAGAGTTATAGAGTGAACGTCATCTCCGTCTGCATACGAGCATCTGTTTTGGACTTTTTATCCTTGGAGTCCGCATAACGAATACGCACTTGATTATTTACCTTAACGCGAGAATCATCAATTTTGAATTTCTTCATTTTTTCTTTGATTTGTTCATCTGTTAAAGCCCGTTCTTCCGGTTTTGCTACTTCATCGCCAGCTTTATCAAGGGCTTCTTGTTGATCCTTAGATATTTGATACGTCTTACCAGATTTTTTAGCCCTTTCAGCACGCTTTTCATCTAGTTTTTGACGGCGCTCGTCAGTAACTTTTTTATCGCGAGCAATACGGTAATCCATTACATCACGCATATTTTCTTGGTAGATACGCAGTGCATACTCTCGATCATTATCGTTCATTTGCTCACGTTTTGTGACTACCTCATCGATAAGTGGCATAAGCTCATCCTTTGTGTAGCTAGCACCATCAAAAGTAAATCCGTGAGTATCTGTAATAGCACCATGTTTAATGAGCCTTTGTAACGCTGTATACGTCCAATCATTAGGCGTAATAACATCTGAGTTTATATGCTGTTGTCCTTTACTAGAACTACTAACAGTCTCTACATCAGCACTTACACCATCCACCATAGGACGTGCACTTGGGATGGCAATACTTTCAGCATGACTAAACCCAATAGACGCAACGAGGCATAATGCACCAATACCTAACGCTCGACGGATACGATTCATTTGACGTGTATGTTTTGTATTCATAAGAGTCTCCTTAAAATTACATTTTATACAATCTATTATATGAAACCCCTAGACATACGTCAACTCTATACCCTTACACACCTGTGTCATTCAATACTAATAAGGCCTTAGACTCACTCGAATCCTCACAAATTAGGCCTATATAAATAATATAATAAATCACTATATTATACAAAAAGACCCCACATCGAGTGATGTGAGGTCTTTACATGGCGGAGGATTAGGGATTCGAACCCTAGCGACGGTAACCCGCCCTAACGATTTAGCAAACCGTCCTCTTCAGCCTCTTGAGTAATCCTCCATGCTTTACTGGGTAATCATATCATACCCAATAAGGCATTGTCAATCGTCTTATTTCAGCATAGATTCGATGAACCAGATTTGTTTTACATAGTATGCAACGTGATCTTCCATCATGCTTACGAGCAAGAAATCACCTTCTTCATCAGCTGCTGCACGAATTGCTACAGCTTGATCATTCATGTATTTAAAATCCTTAAGAAGGATATCAATTACCTTTGCTTGAGGGATGTCTTCTTGTCCCAATTCTTCGATTTTAGTCAATTTTGCGTATTCTGCAGAATTTACCAATGGAAATTGACCTTGCATTTTCACATGTTCTGCTACGGCATCAAAGTATTCAAAGGCTTCATCATAAATGGATTCCAAGTATTCATGAATAGATTTGAATTGCGGACCAGTTACATTGAAGTGTAGGTTATGTAATTTTACATTCCATACGGAAAGATCTGCTAAATATTGATTTACTTGTTGTACGTTTTTCATAATAAAACTCCTTTTTTCACTTAATTCTCAATTATAGTTTATTCTAAAAGCAGAACAAACACAGTTGGCTTCTACGCCATCAATTCGTTTATTTAATTTATAATCAATATTGATTATGTTTATATTCTACCAATAATGATTTTCCATGTCAATATATGAATAGATATTTTTGTATAAAAGTTTAATGAAAACATTATAACCATACTAAATCAAACATATCCCCAATCCAATACAATACATACCAAATCTAAATCCAATAATTCACGGAATCATGTTTCTACGAATCATAAAAAACCTCTAACTACTAGTTAATCTAATAGTTAGAGGCTTGTATGATTCTATATTCAATATGACTCTATATTAAAAATGCTTATATATTAAATACGTTTCTATATTAAATATAGTATTCTATGTAATTATCAGGGATTTTTTTCTCCTCTGCTTGTGCAGCGGTTGCATTGCGACTAGGTTTACGGACATACATATTTTCTGGATCTGTTTCAAAGATTACCATATCCTTAGGAATATCATGTTTGATAACGAGATTACAACCAATCTTCGTGCGCGCCCCAATCGTAATATCCCCTAAGATTTTTGTACCCGTACCGATGAGTACATCATCTTCAATGGTCGGATGGCGCTTTACCTTTTTAGAAGACATCCCACCTAGTGTTACTTGATGGAACAAGGTTACATTATCGCCTACAATAGCCGTTTCACCAATAACAACCCCCATACCGTGATCGATAAAGAGGCCGCGACCAATCGTCGCACCTGGATGGATTTCAATGCCCGTTACATGACGAGAATGGAGAGCCACACGACGAGCCAAGATTGGCCACCCCGCTTTATATAAACGGTGGGCAAAGAAATGCCAGAACAAAGCCGTAATATGCGGATATGTCCATATAACCATCCATACACTTGTGGCAGCTGGGTCAGAATCCATTACACGCTTAATATTATATTGAATTTTGCCCCATAATTCGCGCAAACCATGCATCATATTGACTCCATCTCAAATAACTCTACTTACATTCTACAGAAATATAGATATATCTAGTATACAACATATTTGGTCTATATTCCTATATATAAGGCTTTATATATAGAACCTATTCTTTTACCAATCCAAAATTCAGTATTTTTATTATCTGAAATCTATTATTTAACGTATTCGTTGTTGCCAAAGTCCAAGAGGGATAAATATTTCTCTACTCCATCAGGTGCAATAACAACGATGTTCGCCTTAGGTAACTCACGAGCCATGCGTTTTGCCGCTACAATGGCCGCCCCCGCGGAAAGGCCAATAGAGATACCACTTTCACGCATAAAGGTTTGCACCTCGCTAAAAGCTTCTTCGTCACTTACAGTTTGCACGCCATCCATCAATGTTTGGTCAAAGTTTTCAGGAATAAACCCAGCCCCAATCCCTTGAATTTTGTGAGGGCCGCCCTTACCTTCGGTAATAGCAGGAGATCCCGTTGGCTCTACAGCAATGGCTTTTAGATTAGGATTATGTTCTTTCAATCGTCTTGTAACGCCTGTGAAAGTACCACCCGTGCCGATACCCGCTACAAATACATCAACATTCGGCACTTGTTCTACAATTTCAGTACCCGTCGTGCGGTAATGCATATCTGGGTTTGCAGGATTTACGAATTGCCCCAAGGTGAAAGCATTTGGATACTTCTCTAAAATTTCATTGGCCCGCTCAAGAGCCCCCTTCATACCTGTTTCTTTTGGTGTTAAGATGAGCTGCGCCCCATACGCCTTAATAAGCTCACGGCGTTCTTTACTCATACTTTCAGGCATGATAATCACTGTTTTAATATGTAGAATAGCGCCTACCATAGCAAGAGCGATCCCCGTATTACCACTTGTGGCTTCTACAATGATACTATCCTCGTGGATACGACCTTGCTCTTTTGCAGCCTGTAACATACCAAGCACGGCACGGTCTTTTACAGAACCACCTACATTATATTTTTCAAGCTTTACATAAATATTGGTATTTGGCAATTGATATATCGGTGTTTTACCAATAAGTTCAGTTGTTTGGTTTGTTACTATACTCATCTAATTCTCCCTCTAGCAATAGATGATAAAAATCGCCCTTAGGAACATCCCAAGGACGATATTATATTGCACCTTGTTATTCACCATACACGGGGTATAACCGTTTATGTATTCCAATTAATACAACCATACTCTAACATTTGAATCATTTCATTGTCAAGAGAATGAGAACGACTTTTAAAACCCTAAAAATACAGGAAATAACTAGTTTTATCTATTTTTTTGTAAGTGCGTCAAGTACCCCATCCCATGTGATAGGTACCATTATAATGACAAGGGCCAATCCTATAAAGAAAACCGCTCCTACCAAAACTGTGAGACGAGGAATAAGAGATATAGCTATACTGTTAGCTAAGCGCAATACTTTAGTTACATCATGATGTAATGCTACATGGCCCCATAAGAAACCAGCAACTGCATAGGTGATAATGTATGGGTCGAACATGATTAGGGTCGTCATCTCATTATCAGCATGCATAATCCGGTTAATACTCGGAGACACTAATACATTTACAAGTATAGCTAGGATTTTAAACCATACTAGGCACACGATATAAGGCCACATTGTTTTTATCGTCATTCTCAGCACATAGAGCAAGCCCACCAAGCTCGCTCCAAGAAAGCCTCTTTGACTCCCCATGTACCGCTCCATCCAAGATGACTTCTGTTTACCCGTATCTACTTGGTCATAATAAAAGGATACATCCCGTTCTCCATGAGCTAAATCAACGAGCCCTAACACTTGAAATAACACAAGCGAAAAGACTATAATAACACCTATTTGAAAGCTTTCACTAAAGAACATATCCATCAGATCGAAATCAAGATAACCAATGTTCAAAAGATTACCATATACATCGTGAAACGCAATATATATACCATTCGTTACGAGCACATCTAGCACAAATAGGAGCAACACAAACATGATATATCCGTTCCAGCGAGTCCATTTACTTTGTTCTCTTAAATGAGTGTGAGTCCCTACGATTATTGACGCAGGTTGTAAAGACAAGGTCACACCCATCATAAAACAAGTAATAAAGGATGCGACCATTGTTAAATATTCGTATGCCATATTAACGGTATGCTACTCGCTCTGGCTGCATGTCGTGGAAATGAAGGCGCTCTTTTGCCGTCTTTTCCCACTCTGTACCAGACTTGCCATAGTTTGCGTATGGATCGATGGACAAACCACCGCGCGGCGTGAACTTACCCCAAACCTCGATATATTTAGGATTCATCAGCTTCACAAGATCTTTCATGATAATGTTGATGCAGTCCTCGTGAAAGTCCCCATGATTGCGGAAACTAAACAGATATAACTTCAAAGACTTGGACTCAACCATTTTCTTATCTGGCACATAAGAAATATAGATTGTGGCAAAGTCTGGTTGACCTGTCATAGGACACAAACTTGTAAACTCAGGACAATTAAACTTAACGAAATAGTCATTATCAGGGTGTTTATTATCAAACGCCTCTAACACCTGTGGCGCATAATCAGTAGGATAATCGGTCTTGTGACCTAACATCGTTACCCCTTGTAACTCTTTTTCAGATCTGCCGGATGCCATAAGGAACCTCTTTCTATAAAATATAAATTCTGCGAAATCATTCGATATAAATAAATTATATCATACGTAGTGCTAAAAAAGTCTTGATGTAAAATAGGATTAAATAGAAAGTTACAACTAACATAACTACAACATTCGTTTATACTGCAAATGACTAAATAAAAAAAGGACGCTATAGTCTTAAATCATTCAGTAATTAAAGCTACTGAATATTAGACTATAACGTCCTATCAGATTTAAATAATCATAACCTTAAAATTAATTCAAATATAATCATTTTTTTAAAAGTTTATATATAAAATACCATCCCAACATAAATACTCCACTAATAATATAAGCACTACCATAAAAGTATATCCAAAACTCGTCACTAGTAACCTCAGGATCCATAACAAACATAAATGTAATGCCTCCTAGAAAAAAAATCATTCCAACCCAAAAGATTAAATTAAATATTTTTAAAAACATTTTCACCTCAACAATATGCTAACGCTTATCAAGCGCTTCTCGTTCTTTTTTTCTATCTTCATTTTCTTCAACATTTATTCCTATAGAACCACCGACAACCTTTGCTAGACCAACTTTTAATTTTAGTTTACGTTTTTTTCTGTCTCCGTAAGCTTCTAAATGACCGCCCAAAGCCCCTGCGTAACCTTCTGCCTCAAGAGATACTTGCATGGCTCCCAATTTTAATGGAACACTCTTAGCTTCAACAGCACCAGCATAAATCATTCCTCCAGCTTCTACACCCACCTTATCACTTGTAATACTAACCTCGGCTTTACCTTGAACCCCTCCCAAATGTCCATCTACAGATTCCAATAAACGATTTTCATGTTCAAAACGTAAACCTATATCAACTGCATTGCCCTGTATCTTCCCCAATGTAGCTGTCCCCAGCCCCAATGTAGCAACTCCAGAAGGCCCGCCAACATCAGGGCCACTCCGTTCCCACGCATTCGCACGCCTAACAAGATATGTCTCTGTACCATAAATCTTATCCACTGCATAGGCGTTTTTTTGAGAAGGCATTATTGCTCCATCATTAATTCTTTTGAGCTTATATTCATTAATTGATTTCAATCTAAGTCTATCATATACCTTCGCTAGCTCAGGTATACTAGATACAGCATCAGGATTCAGCCCCTTCTTACGTAATTCTTCTTTAGCAGCTTTTTCAAGTGCTAATGTTTTTTTATATATAATCTTTTCAGATTCACTAAGCTTTTTTCGTTCAATAATAGGATAGTATGGAGCAATAGAAATCATTAATTTACCTTTCCCCATAATATCATTATTACCAAAAAACTCTTTATTATAATAACCTAAATCATTCAATAACTTCTTATAAGCCTTCTGATAGGCTAATTGTTTCAATGGATTATGAAAATCAATCTGATTTTTAAAAATAGATTCACTTAAGGCCTTTAGCTTTTTAATCATCTGCGCTTTTTGTGCCAAGCTTATATTCTGCCACTTCTTATCTACTAAGGCTTTCTCTTCATCATCTAAAGCCTCATTATACTCTTTTAAATACTGTTTAATCTGTATATGTGTTAAATAATTATTCTCTGTGGCACTACTTGCAATTCCACTACCAGCATTACTTCCTACAAAGGATTTTTCCAAAACCAAACTAGCAATTTTATATACATCAGAATTATCAACATACTCACCATTAGCGTCTATTGTAGTATTAGCGTGTTTAGCTAATTCTTTAGAAATAGCGCCTACCATCACCTCATTAGCACTAGCAGTTGCAAAACCTTCTAAACTAGAACCACCAGCCATATTAGAGACTACTGCACCAAAGCCACCATGTAAGGCAACTTTATAAATACCGCCATCTTTCCATTTATCAGATTCTTTTTGGTATCGTTTTTTTAGAGCTTCATCAGAAGCGTTAGCAGCTTTTTCCTCATACTTCTGAGCTTGTTTCATTGCAATATCTCCAATTAATTTAAAGCCTTCATCAGATACAGCATTGACGTATTCCATACGTTCTTTTACATCAGCCTTATCAAATATGGGTTTAATACTATTGAGTGCATGTTCAGTATCTCTGTTAATAACAGTAAGAGGGTTACGCTCTACTTCTACTAATATAGCATCACTAATAGCAGATTTAGTAGTTGATTTGGTCTCATCTGATACTGGAATAGAAACTACCGGAGATAGCCCTAATGGGTTGATTTTACCGAGAATACCTTTTGCTGTCAATCCAGATGTATTCATGGCTATACCAGATTTTTTAGCCTTATAAGAAGCTTCATTATGAATGTCTTCCATAACTAGAGATTTTGTAGAAATCTTATTTTTTTCAGGTGTAGCCTTACTAGTTATAGTGGCTCCTTTTAATGTTGTCGTATCGCCAACAACAATATTTACGCCATCACTACCAGCATGAATACCAGATTGTTCTGTAACACTCTTATAAGTACTATCAATATTGCCTTTTACATTAGCACCATTAATCATAGGTTGAGATATAAAGTTTGCACCAGATATAGATATCCCCTTGTTCTTGGATGTTTCATGATAGATCTGACTGTCTTGCAAACTTTTTACACTTAGATTATTACCTACATTCGCCGCTACACCTTTCCCAGAAATAGTAGAACCGATAAGGTTCGTATCATTTCCACTTGTAATAAATACGTTGTTTGAACCTACAACATGTGTACCAGTATGAGTAGTAGTATCTTCTACCCCATTCTCTGTCCCTTTATAAGCAGAAGCTGACCAACCTACAAGTCCACCAGTTCTCATACCAATATTAGCAGAAACATTCCAGCCACTAGACTTACTATTTGTTTCAACACGTTGCGTATTTGAACCGGCCTCCAAATTAATATTATTTGAAGCAGTTAGTTGTACGTTCTTACCTTTAATTTGTTCACCAATTGCTGTAATATTACCTTTAATTGAATCTGCACTATTAGCATGAAGTAAAATAGTTCCATCAGAATCAATAGCACCACTAGAATATGTATAGCGTTCTAATTTCGATTCAGCTACACTTTTACTTGAGCCAATGCCAACTTGTATATTAACAGCTCTATCTACTGCTCTATCAGTGGCTTTATCAACAATTCCTTTATTCTCTTCTAAAGTAGTTCGTTTTTTCAATAAAAGCTCTTGTTTAGCCTTAAGCTCTGCTAACTTAGTTGAGTCAGTTTCTGGTGTATTGACTATATCAGCATTGACACGTTCCAATTGTGAATTAATAGCTCTCATTTGACCATTATAACTTCTATCAACAATTTGCTTTGCTTCGCCAACAGCAGAGAGTAATCGATCTATAGACTGTTTACCTTCTAATGATTTAAAATGATTATTTTTTCTATTAGATGCACTATGTTGTTTTTTGACAGCACTATCTAATTTTTCAACAACACTGCCACCTAAACTTACCGTTAAACCAGAAGACTTTCGCTCATGACGCTCCTCTTGTTTATACACGTCATCTTTACCATCTAATAGAATATCTTGACCTACAATGGTAACACCATCTTTGCCTACCGCATTTGTCGTAGTCAAATGAACTGTATCACCAGCTTGTACAGTAACCTTACCATCAGTAGATCCTAAAGTAGTGGCTTTATGAGTAGTTTCATCGATATAATAGTTATCTTTAGATTGTTTTTTACCAATCATGATACCCATACCAGCACCCATAATACCAGATTTTTTTACATCTTTAGAGGCCGTACTTAGTGTATGCTCTGATGCGGCATCAGTTACTACATTATGACCTGCTAATACGGATGTTTCAGCAGTACTCACCACATTAGAGGATGTAAGAGTCACATCGTTATTAGCACCAACAATTACAGTATGTCCACTAACTGTACTCATTAATGCATTTTTAGATTCATCATTCGTTTTGATTTTAGTTTCTTTTTTATTAAGAAGACCTTTTTCTTTATATTTTAACGCAAATGCATCCTTAGATTCACTGTATCCATTTTCAATGGATACGTCATGTTCACCAATTACTTTTACCGCCCCAGAATCACTGCTAACAGTCAAATTACGAGCCTTAATATCATTTTTGGCGCCAATAGATACATTTCCACCAGCCTCTATTGTCGTTCCTAGTTCAGTTTGACGATAGGTTCGTAAATAATTATCCCCATCTTGAGTCATATCTTTTTTAGCAGTAAGAATATCTGTAGTACTATTAATATCATGTCCAGCGGTAATAGTGATAGCCCCTTCTTTACCTAATGCTTCAATAGTTGCACCACCTAGGTTTACGTCATTGCCAGCAGATACGATCATAACGCCTGTATCACCGCTTATAGCAATACCCGCCGTTTTATGTAAAACATCTTGGTTTGTTAAATGCTCAATAGAATTGTTAAAAGTGATATTCTCTTTTGCTTGTAATCCTACAGCATCACGACCAACAATTTGACCTTGTTGGTAAATAGTTGTATCCGATTGCAAACCAACTTTGTCTGCATTAATATGACCGTTATTAATAATATCTTGATTAGATGCGAGAACTACTGTTTTACCCTGAATAACACCTTCATTATGAATACGTTTCTTTGCATTCATAACCAATGTATTAGCACTTATTAGTGTTCCATCAGTATGTAACTGTAAACCATTGCTTTGTTTAAGGTATACCTTAGGATAGATCACCTCAACAGGTTTTCCCTCTACCATAACAATATCTTTTACAAGCCAGACCATATCACTAGTTAAACTAGCTGCTTGTTCTGCTGTCAGTGCTACACCTGGAGCAATACCGTGTTGTTTAGCATAGACAATACCGGCATCCATGAGCGCTTTAAATTGACTTTCGTCATCTGTATACCCATCAAGGAATCTATACCCTGTTCCAAATACAATCTGCTGTCTAACCAAGGTCTGCTCATACAAACCATCACCTAGTCGTTTTTCGATATTTTCAGGCTTTGTTTTCATCTCTCGATACATATAATCGGAAGATAAAAAGGCTTTTTTATTCGTAAATTGCGGATCTGTTTCAACTACATAGTTAGCAGTGCTTTCAGGATGTATTCTATACAAAGATTCTGTAGGCAATGCCAAAATATTAGTTCCTGCAGTTGGTTTAGATGCATCATTGCTGCTATCTTGTGCAAATGGATTTAAGAAGTCTTGTACCTCTTTACGGTGATTATCCCCTACCTCACCTTTTGCCTTACCATTTTTGTCTTCTTTCTTAGCCACCCCAAGTGATATTGGATTTTCTTTATTTACTTGTGGAGTCATAAATACTTGACCCTTATAACCTCTTCGTCTAGATTTATGTGGCCATCTTCTTTTATAGGTATATGAAGCTTCTGTAGTACCAAATGTATTAGTCACTTCTTGATTTTCTTTTGCTACTTGATCAATAGCACCCGTAGTAGTTAATGTACCACCTACAACCATTTGACTATTTTCATTAGTACCATTTCCCGTGAATGACAGATCCCCACCAAAGCGCACAACACCTGGCGTACTATTTTTCACCTCTTCTTTAGAGGTCATTGTTTTATTTCGAATAATAGTATAATTGTCTATTTTTTCATTAGCTACTCCGGAAATTTTTTGGTTATGTAATTCAGCCTTTGCATTATGAGCTTTAATTTTTTCATTTAATGAAGCTAAAATTGGCTTATATTGTGCATCCCACGCTTCTTGTTCAGGACCTGACGTTAGTGGGCGCTCTGTTGTCATAGATGTAATGCCAAACTCTTTAAAAATAGGATCATCATAAGCGTACGAAGGTACTTGTGTACCAATATATTCTGCTGGAATTAACTCTTCACCTGCCGCTTGCTCTTCTGGCGTAATTTGTTCTACCGTAACATATTCTGCAGCCTCATATATTGGCATTGGGGATTTTCCGTAACTATGGAGTGCGCCATAGCCACTATTTAAAGAAGTAAATTCAGACTTTTTAAAAACTTGACCATGCTCACTATGATTTTTATCTGTAATCAGGATTTGATCTTCTTGCTCTGTCAGCATAGCGTCATTACTTGCACCAGAAAGACCTTTTTCAATTTCAGGGCTAACACGTTTTGCTGTAAAGGAAGAGTTCTTATTTTGGTAGTCTTTACTTCGGATGACACCTTTTCCAATTCCCTCAATAGTACCACCGATATTGTGCAAAGTGTCTCGACCATCCAATGTCATAGTGCCACCACTATACACAAGAGACTTCTCTCTATTCAAGATAGAATCCGCCTCAATAGTTACATCATCTCGACCTGCAACAGTACTCCCTTTATGAGCAGATAATTCCTCTTGTACTAACTTAACAATCTTAAGCTTTTCATCATATACTTGGGATAGTTCTTTGATTCGGTTCAAATATTCATCTTGTTCAGTTTTTGATGTAAAAGCTGTAGTATCTATAGCATAAGCTGCTTCAAGCTTATCCTCTGCTGCTTTCATATCTGCCATAGCAGCATCTAATTTAGATTCTAACGCCACATTCTTACGATTTTCCAGTACCTCAGTTTGTATCGCTACTTTTCCACCATAAATGCGACCATTCTCTATATTATGTACTTCTTTACTATTAATTCTAGTAGTACCACCAGATACAATCACTGCGTCAGTATTACGAATAGTACCTGCCTCAACAGACAAGGAGCCATTACCTGTCACAGCGCCTTGAGTATTGGCACCAGCTGCCATTGTATTTTTGTTAGTTAAAGTTTCTTCTACCTTAATATGTCCATTTTTAACGGATGTAATATTCCCTGCATTAATTAACTCTTTTGTTTCTAAATCCAAGTTTCCACCTGAAGCAATTGTCTTTATATTCTGTATAGAATTTGCTTTAGCCACGAGACTTGTATCGGATTGAAGCGTACCATTAACAGATAGATGACCATTAGCATCTACTGAAACAGACTGAGACCCTGCAACTACACCATTAAGATTAACACCTACACCAGCTTCAGTGCCAACCATAGTAATATGATTAGCATACATCCCACCTACTGCAGCCACATCTAATCCAATCATTGGTTTTGTTTCAACAGTTGAAGACTCTAAAGCTGTAGCCTTTAAGTTGTTAGCATCAATGTGATTTTGTCCGGTACGAGTATTAAGTTTGTTTGCCCAAACCCCTGCATTTACATTAATAGTTCTTGCCAAGATAGATACAGAATCTGCACCTTTTCCATCAAGACCTTTGCCTTCAATAGCAACTTTCCCTTGTTCTACGCGGTAATTTTGTAAATTTCCAGCACCATTTAATTCTGCTCTACCTGTAGTTAACACAGCATGATCTGCATTAAGGAACCCACCACCATTAACTGTAATGCCGTTAGGATTTGCGACCACAACTGAAGCTCTTTGCCCCGCCACTTCTAAATAACCATTCATAGATGTCGGTGTACCTGATGTAACTTGGTTTACGATAACCTTTGCAGTACCATTCACCATGTTACTATTACCTTGTACATAACCAGCAAGTTCTGTTTTACTCGTTACATATGAGTTATTTAAAATAGCCCCTTGTTTCTCTACATTAAATTGCTCATATTTATTCATAGAGACGCCCTTATTAGTGGGTGCCGTAATATTAATTAAAGGTATCTGATTAGCAGTTTCCTGAACTAATGGTCGTTCAGTAATAACAGCATTATTATCTGGCATAATTGGCGAAGCCAGTACCATCGATTGAGATGCTACAAACACCCCAAAACTTAGCCAGGATACAATCTTACGCCCTAGTGTACGTCGTTCTTGATTCGTTTTACACATATAACTCTCCAATTATATAAATAATAGTTCAACACTTATTAAGTCTTAATTATATTTAGATTAGAATCTATATCCTACGGTAAAACCGCTATAAAACTTCTTCGTATGATATCCTTGTGGCTTATATAAAGGTGTGCTGATAAATGCATCAAATAATAAACCTGATGCATAATTACCTCTTATACCGATTGCAGTACCTGCAATGGCTTTACCTACCAATTTTTCTGCACTTTTACCATATACCGCGCCTACATCTAAACCAAGATATACTTCTGTATTAAGATGAGGAATAACAGAGGCTACCTCATTACGTAAATACCACCCACTATCACCCATAAGTGTATATTCACCATCAAAACCATAGACACTATACCGATTACCAATATTTATAGTGTCTACACTATATACCCTTTTACCGCCTTGTACCCATTGTCCATGAAATGAAGATGTAAAGGATGCAGGACGATGGCCCATAACAAATGGCTTACGATAATCGACATCAGCAAGCCACATATGATATCTAGATGTAGGCCCCCCCATTGCAACAGATGCTGTATGTTCGGGCTGTGCACCAAATGCACCAATGCCCCATTGAAATCCTAAACGAGAATACAAGGTAGCATTACCAATATATTTACGATTAGAAACACCAAACTCCATTGAGGTAGTACGTAATGCTTGCACCGGAATTTCCGTATCATTAACAAAGCGATGATTATGACGTGTACTGATAGAAATATCAAATGCACGTTTCTCACGCTGTGTACGAGACCAAACATGATTCCATTTTGCCTTTATAGTAGTTGACTTACCACTATATGTGAAGTCATATGGATTGGACTGTATCATTTGATGATATCGTGATTTAGAAAAACTAAAACTAAAGGTATCCTTTCCATGAGGTATAATATAATTAAGACTGGCTGCACGAGTTCCTTTTATACTACCTGATCCACTAAGATCACCTGATAATGACATAGTAAATGTATCATTAGCTCTAAAAACTTGATCAAAAGAGGTAGTAAAGCTACCTTGATATATCCCGGTTGATTCCAGACCACTATTATCAATACTAATCGATCCATATACTGGCTTTTCTTGTTTGATTGATAGCTCAATAACAGATGTACCTATAGCTTTACCTGGGAGTAACTTCATTGTCACGGATTGAGATGATACACGTTTCATCTGCTCAAGACCTTGTTCAATATCACGGATATTAAGTATATCTCCAGGTCGTACAACTAAGGCAGTTCGCCAAGGTCCATGAGCCGAAGACTCACTATAACGGATATCTTCCACTCGACCAGGTATAACCATCAATTGTAATATTCCATCATTTAAATTTTGTTCTGGAATATAGACTTGAGATGTTACAAACCCCTTATCCAACAATTTACGTTGAAAGGCATTACGAATATTAGTAATATCTGATACAGTTACATTTTTTTGCTCATACTTGTGGGTAAGCTTATTTAGAAAAGATAATTCTTTAGGCATACCATCTAACTGTATTTGTTTAATATAAAAAGACGCACCATTCTGATCAGAAGGTACGTCTATAAGTGCCGGCTCACTAGCAACAGTCTCTACACGCTCTTCATCTAAGCGTAAGCTACGTTCTCGTTGAGTATCCCGGTCTTGTTGTAATTGCTCTTGTTGAGCTATAGGTATAATTGGATCAGTAGCCTGAACCATTAAAGGCATAGATAGACTATATATACCTAAACTCAGAAGAACTAAGTGTTTTTTATTCACGAAACTCTCCTATAAACATACTCAAATAGCACCAATCATGATAAGTTCATGAAATACGTATCATCAGAATAGCATAATTAAAGTTTTGTTGTAAAGTATAAATACATTTCTTCTTTTTAGTTTTATAAAATTAAAATTCATAATATAATATTCATATATCCATGTTATATTACCAATTATGATTTATCGTGACGTTTTATACACAATGGAGGTTACCATGAAATTAAAACAACTTATTTTGTCCGGTATAGCCTTAGGGGCGCTAGCTTTCACAAGCGGAGTGGTACAGCCTGCACAGGCAGCAGTCGGTATGGATACACCTGCACCGATGCAAAGTTTAAAGAGGCCTGCATCAGTAACGACACAGCATTATATCAATGTAGACGGCATATTATTGGAGCCCATAGATAATAAACCAAATGTCATCTATGTTGACGGTCAGCCACTCGTAGCTTTACGTCAAGTATCAGAAGCATTAGGTTACAAAGTGTCTTGGGATGCACCTACTAAAACAGCATTGATCGACATGAACATTGCTACATTAGCGGCACAACCGGACTCTAAACAAGTCGTGCGCAAGGGTAAATTACAAATCATCAACCTCGATACATCCGAATCTTTACTACCTGCAGCACGTATGGTAGATGGAATTCTGTATGTAAGTCCGAACGCATTCAAACTCTTGTTAAATGATGTAACCATCAATAAAGACGAAATATACATCGTTCCACAACAAAGTCAATTGGCCGCTGACACTAACACGCAAAAAGGCAAACGAAACGGTATCGAAACATTCTTACCGGATCAAGGAGATAAAGTAATTCCATACGAAGAAGAGGAAACCAAAGAAAAGAAACCTCTTATTACGGTAAAACGAACTAACACCAAAACAGATACCAAAGACACAGAGAATACCGAATATGTACGCTCTAACGGATTAAACAGATAATAAAATCTTTCATATAGCTACATACAATTTAGCACCTTATAACTTAAAGAAGGCAACTCATCACCATGATGAATTGCCTTTTTTTATGATTTTTGCTAGTTTATTATTCTTGTTATTTTATATTGTTACTTTATTGTTTCTTCTTACCCTTTACGTCTCAATACAGTTTATTGCTTACTATTTTTTGACAGATTATCTAAGCTATCTTTTGCCGAGTCCATACTCCGCTTCAGATCCTTCATGGATTCTTTTATGTCCGGCGCTGTAAGGCCAGATTTGTCGATACCCTTTGCAGAGTCAGAGGCACGCCTACTATTTTCCCTAGCTTGTTTCATATCGTCTTTAATGCGAGTCATATTTTCATCAATTTCATCAAATGACTCATCATACAGAATAAAATTACTGCCTCCGTGAGACGTAATATTAAGCGGCCCCATCGTGAGCTGTCCATCATCGATACGCAGAGCATCCGTAGTGATAGTGGTGATTTTCGTATGTACGTTCACATCGCTAAAGGATAAATGCCGCCCTTTATTGTGAAAGTTTCCCGTAATGCTTTGAATCGGAATCAGCATATAATGTCCTTCACCAGACCAGAAGTTACCCCATACCTCCATGTCTCGAGGTTGGCCTTCACTTTTAAAGTTCAAATTTGCCGATACGGGCACGAGAAACTCAGGAGCCTTGAGGGCTACACTACTGTCTAAATCCTTTGCTACGCCTGTAATCGTATAGGCTCGAGTGTCCAAATTATATACACCCTTAGCCTCCAATTTACCGCTGTATACATTGGCACTAACGTTTTCAAAATTCAAAATACCATCTTGGTACGTCACATCTCCTACTACATTCTCAAAAGTAAGTGCAGGAATGCGTAAAATAGGCATCGTCACACGCCCTTTAGCAAAAGGACGGTTAAAATCACCTGTTACCTTTGTAAGCAAGGTCATGGCATCATGAATATTCTCACCAAAGCCTAGTGATGATGGATCCACCCCTTTCACATCAAATTGTAGATCCAGTTGAGGCATGCGCTGCTTTAAAACATCCTTTAAATCTACACGACCTTTTAATACGAGACCATCCCCTATGGCGGTACCACCAAATTTGCCCGTCTCCATATCGATACGAATCGCTCGCTTACTATCAAGATCAATTTTTGAGTTTACATTCTTTATCACATAATGGCGATTTCTATTAAAGACCTCTAACTGACTATTTCTAATTGTAATCTTAAGATCTAAATGTTGACCTTGCCAATTAAAGTTACGTACTTTCTTACCTAGTTCCTCTTGCCGTTCTTGTGTGGTCTTTTTAGGTGCTTTCGGACGAGGCTCTACCTCATTAATTGGTTTATTTACATCTGGAGATATGGGCGCGAAATCTAACCGATTATTATCGTCTAAATCAATAACTATAACCGCATCATCTAATTCAATGCCCTTGATAGCGGAGGACTTAAAATTACGTGTCACCACATCCCACATATTGACGCGGACTTTCCCACTTGGTGCATTGAGCAACTCATGCCCTTCTGGGTCCTTCCAAACAAGGCCTGTAAAAGTCAAAGTTCCCCATGGTGTAGCAGATAAACTTTCAACAGTAACCGTACCGCGCATCATAGTTTGTCGAGCCATAACCTCATTAAAAATAACGCCCATTCCACGACTAGCAATGGTTGCTAGTACAAAGACTATAATCGCTCCAATGGCAAGAAAGGCAGCAATGCCTTTTAGGCCTTTCTTATACAATTGTTTATATTTTGTCCAATAAGAACGTATATAATGTTTCATAGCCCTATTATAGCATGTTCAAATAACAATACCAATGCGGTGTTGCCTGTATCAAATATATTGACCATAAGAAACTCTTTTCCATATAAAAAGCGCCTTGCTCACAGAAAACTCTGCATGCAAGGCGCCGTTACCTAACTATTTTATAAAAAAGGCAGCAAATTTATAGAGTAAAAGTGCACCCACAAATGTGAGTGCACTGTATATATTGCAATAATCAATATTATGCTTTTACTTCTTTACCGTATTTTACAAGGCTTTCAGCTTCGATTTCAGCTTGAGTCCGATAGTCTTGAGGAATATTGGACAAGCGAATCCAGCTACGTACAGCTTCAATTAATACGATAAGGATCATGAGGAACATAGCAGCACTAAATGCTACTAGAATCCATTTACCAGCAGGAATATAGCTGTAGAATACATTTTCATAGTCTGCAGCGATAGCCACGATAGCCATTAAGATACAAGGAATACCTGTTACCCATGCATAGCGTTTGCGGCCAAGTCTCATGATAACTGTAGTACCTACGGCCAATGTCATAGTACCTAATAATTGGTTAGATACACCGAATAGAGGCCAGATAATACCGATGTTACCTTGTAGAACTAGGTAGCCCCACAAGATACAAATTAAAGCGGCACAACCATACACACCAGGAGCCCAGTGTTGGTCGTTGAATTTAGGATGGAAATGACCTAATAATTCTTGAAGTAAGTAACGACCTACACGAGTACCAGCATCGATCAATGTCATGATGAACAATGCTTCGAACATGATACAGAAATGATACCAGTAACCCATCAAGTGATCCATATTAGGCAATCTGGAGAATATATGAGCCATACCTACTGCAAGGGATACGGCACCACCAGGACGGTGCATCAAGTCTTCACCAACCATTGCAGACAATGCTGGTAATTCATGAACTTTAAGGCCTAAAGCTTTGAAAGACTCAACTGTGGAGTTAATCGCAAAGTAATCATCTGGATGCAATGCAGTGGCAGCAATCAACGCCATCATAGCGATGAAGCCTTCTGTTAACATCGCACCATAACCGATAGGTAAAATTTCTTTTTCATTAGTAAGCATTTTAGGTGTTGTACCTGTAGCAATAACAGTATGGAAGCCAGATAACGCACCACATGCGATAGTAATGAAGATGTAAGGGAATACGGAACCTTTCAATACAGGTCCGCCGCCCCAGATGTAAGGAGTTACAGCTGGCATTTGAATTTCAGGCATTACAATGATAATACCAAGCGCCAATGCACCGATTGTACCGATTTTAAGATATGTGGACAAATAGTCACGAGGAGCAAGTAACAACCATACTGGCAATGCAGCTGCAAAGAAACCATACACAGCAAGCATAATTTCAATGGTTTGCAAGTCGTATGTGAACCAAGATGCATATTCGCTAGCCGCTACATTTGGACCGTAGATGATGGCTGCGAAGATTAAGGCTACCCCAATAATAGTCGCCTCTTGGATTTTACCAGGACGCAACCATTTCAAATAAATACCAATAAAAATAGCGATTGGAATGGTAGCAAATACGGAGAAGAATCCCCAAGGAGAGTTATGCAATGCGTTAGCTACTACTACAGCCATACCAGCAAGGGTAATAATCAATAGGAATAAGGTAGCGAGCATAGCACCAAAACCAGCAAGTTTACTGATTTCTTCGCGAGCAATATCCGCAATCGATTTACCATCGTAACGAACGGAAGCAAACAAGATAACCATATCATGTACAGCACCGGCTAATACGGAACCAATTAGGATCCATAATGCCCCAGGCAAATACCCAAACTGTGCTGCGATAACAGGACCTACAAGTGGACCTGCACCAGCAATTGCTGCAAAGTGATGACCAAAGGTTACCCATTTGTTGGTTGGCACGTAATCGTGACCATCATTGTGAACCATGGCTGGCGTTGGACGATATTGATCCAATGTCAGTACCTTAGCCGCTATAAAAGCCCCATAAAAGCGGTACGCTAAAATTAGAATACACGCGGAGGCAATAACTAAGTAAATACCATTCATAACCATATAAACACCTCCAATAATCACGTGACATGGAGTATATGAATATTACTGATAAAACTTATGTATCGTATCCATGCCACAATGGCTTCCTAAAATGTTAGTACTTACAACATTATTGTATAACTAATCAACAAGGTGTCAATTATTAATTTCTCATTTTGAAAGTTAAGTATAACTATAAAGCATAATAACGGCATCCTCTACCTATGAGATGCCGTTATTATCCTAGATATATTGGTTACTGAATGACTTATTCCTATCTGTAATGAAAGATAGCTATATCCCTATTTTGCTGCTGCTCTATAAGTTTTTGTAATAGTCCCAAATGTACGCAACAAATTTAGACCTACGACACCACTTTTTTCGGGATGGAATTGCATTCCATACACTCTACCACGTTCTACAATGCCAGGTACATCGATACCATAATTTGCAGTAGATGTTATATATTCAGGATCTGTATCCACATAATAGGAATGAACGAAATATGTATATTGATCATCTACATTGCTAAAAGCACTATGAGGCTGGTGTACTACATTTTTATTCCAACCCATATGAGGCACGCTAAGGCCAAGGTTGCGAGGAATTTCTTTTACCTTACCGGGAATAAGGCCTAAACCGAGCGTTGGGCCGTATTCTTCAGATTCTTCAAATAAAAGTTGCATGCCTAAACAAATACCTAATAAAGGTATTTCACGTTTTACTACTTCATAGATGACATCGACTAAACCACGTTCTTTTAGAACTGCCATCGCCGGTGCATATGCGCCTACACCTGGCAAGAGAACACCATCAGCATTTAGTATGGTCTCAGGATCTGCCGTTAGCACTGCATCAAGACCGATATAAGCTAATGCTTTCTGAACATTGAAGGTATTCCCTGCATCATAATCTATAATGGCAATCATAATAAACTCCATTCTATAGGGTAAAACACGATAAGATTAAACAAAACGTATTACGAATTGTATGTTATTCTGTACGAATTAATTCATGAAATCTCTTAATATCCTGCGCATAACATCCCCATCTTGAGACATAGGAATCGTAAGACGCAACCATCCTTCACGTTGACCTCGGCGCACTTGGTAACCTGATTTGAGCCAAGCATCTGCAAGACCTTCCGCATCAGGCGCTGCAAAAAAAATAAAATTAGCCTCACTCTTATAGTAGTGAATACCTAGCTCGTCAAAAAGGCTTTCCCATTTTGACCGTTCCTCTGCATTTTGAGAGACCGTTCTCGCCACGAATTCTTGATCACCGAAAGCGGCTTCTGCAGCCACTTGAGATAAGGTATTCAAATTATACGGCAAGCGAATGGTTTGCATATAATTTGCCAATTCTATAGGTGTCATCATGTAACCTACACGGTAATTGGCAAGGCCATAGGCTTTCGAGAAGGTACGCATGATAGCCACATTAGGGAACTCATCCAAGAGCGCACGTGCCGTAGGAACTGCTACAGAGGTAACAAAATCGATATACGCCTCGTCTATGATGACCAAGGTTTCCTTTGGTATAGCTGCTACAAGTTTGCGGATATCTTCAACAGACTCATAGGTACCCGTTGGATTATTAGGATTACAAATCCACACGAGGCGTGTCGTTTCATCTACAGCTTTCACGAGAGCAGAAAAATCATACTGTCCTGTTTCAAAATCAGCTGGCACCTCGCGGATCTCAGCACCTTCCACGAGGCCATTCAAGGCATATTCCGAGAAGGCTGGCACGCTTACTACGATGGAGTCACCAGCGGTAATCAATGTTTTATTGACCATGGCGATGACCTCATCGAGACCTACGCCGATGACGAGTTGCTCAGGTTGTACTTGCCAGTAGTCAGCGAGTTTCATACGCAAATCGGAGGCGTTGCCATCTGGATAGTAGTTAGCATCATTATGAGTTACATAGCTAAGGATAGCCTCCCGTACCAATGGCGATGTGCCGTAGGGATTTTCATTTGCCGACAAGCGTACCAATCGCTCTACACCAAGGCGCTCTTTCACCGCTTCAGCCGGCTCCTCAGGTATATAAGGTTTCAATGTGCGAATTATCTCTTTCATAGGCTATCCTTTCTATCTATTCCTTAACGCATATAACTCATATAACACTAAAAAAACACATATAAACTCCACCAGAGCTCATATGTCTGAGCTCATAATAGGATATACATTATAAATTTGTAATTTCTGGGCGATCCGTAGTCTTGCTAACAACCCCTTCACGGCTCGCAAGCTCTGCTTCAATGGCTTCGTATGGAATATTTTTCTCCGCTAATAACACAAGCAAGTGATATAACACGTCTGCCGTTTCGTAAATCAGTTCCTGTGGATCTTCATTTTTTGCGGCGATTACTACCTCTGTAGCCTCTTCACCAACTTTTTTCAAGATTTTATCGAGTCCTTTGTCGAATAAATAATTCGTATAAGAACCTTCCTTTGGCTGTACCTTGCGGTTTTTAATAATTTCGTATAATTCGTTCAGTGTTTGCTGTGCCATGTTTAACTCCGTTCTACTTTATTAAAGAAACAGCTTGTACGCCCAGTGTGACAGGCAGGACCTTCAGGCTTAACTTGAATGAGCAAGGTGTCTCCATCACAATCTAAGGCCATGCTCACCACGTGCTGCACATTACCGCTAGTCCCACCCTTATGCCATAACTCCTTACGAGACCGAGACCAAAACCACGTTTCCCTTGTTTCTAGTGTCTTGTGAAAGCTTTCCTCGTTCATCCACGCCACCATGAGGACGTCCTTAGTTTCCGCATCCTGCACAACCGTTGGCAACAAGCCATTTCCTTTTTCAAAATCCGGTTTCATATTCTATCCTTTATTAAAAGTAATCAATAATCTGTTATCCTATATTAGCTTGTATCTCTATCTATTGCTATTTCTATTTTCTGTTTATCTATAAATAAACTATTTAACTAACTCTGGACATATAGACTAGTAAAAAACTTACGAGAGATAATAATTTTTTAAATCTGTTTTAGCGTACTGTAATTCCGTGAGCTCGTAGTTCTTGTTTAAGTTCAGGAATTTTAACTTCTCCAAAGTGGAATATAGATGCCGCCAGTGCACCGGTAACGTTGGTTTGCTTAAAGAGATCTATAAAATCCTCAACCTTACCTGCCCCTCCAGAGGCGATAATAGGTACATTTACGACGGACTCTAGAGCCTTATATAGTTCAATATCAAAGCCGGATTTTGTGCCATCTTTGTCCATACTTGTCACTAGCAACTCCCCTGCTCCACGAGCTACGGCCTCTTTAGCCCAGTCTAGAGCTTTCCACTCTGTACGGTTGCGCCCACCATGAGTGTAAGCATACCATTCACCAGTTTCTTCATCGGTTTTCACATCGATAGCTACAACCATGCATTGATTGCCAAACTTTTGAGCCCCTTCTGTGATGAGCTCAGGGTTAGCGAGAGCCGCGGAGTTCAAAGATACCTTGTCCGCACCAGCTTTCAACAAAGCCGTCATATCATCAATGCTCTTGATACCACCACCCACGGTGAGTGGCATAAATACTTGTGTGGAGATTTCTTGAACCACATCGCGCATAGTGGTCCGCGCATCAACGGTGGCCGTAATGTCTAAAAATACGAGCTCATCAGCTTGTTGCTGCTCATAGGAGGCCGCAATATCTACTGGACTGCCTACGTCTACGAGATTAACAAAGTTAACCCCTTTTTTTACCCGCCCATCATCTACATCAAGACAAGGGATAATCCGTTTCGCTAACATAAAGCTCCTTTCCATCGAGTGTCACTCAATATATTCCATTGGTTGAGGTCAATAATTAATTTGAGAGCATCACAGTCATTTCTATTATTTCTGCTGATTGTACTCGGTGATTTCCTCTAGTGTAATCGTGCCCTCGTACAGAGCCTTACCCACGATACTATCCTTAACACCTTTTTGTTCAAGGGATTTAATATCTGCCAAATTGCGAACGCCCCCAGAGGCAACGATGCGTGCTGTAGGAAATTCTTTTTGCAAATTACCAAGTAACTCTTCATTGGCACCCTGCATCGTACCGTCTCGGTCTACATCGGTAACGATGAAATACTTTGCCCCACCTTCAACCATGGCACCGATTAAATCGGTCATCGGCACGTCGGATTGGTCGAGCCAACCTTCAGCGGCAACCTTGCCATTTTTTCCATCTACACCGATAACGATGCGCTCCGCACCGTATTCCGCGATAACCTGCTTTGTAAGTTCCGGATTTTTAAGCGCTACAGAGCCTAAGATAACCCGATCTACGCCCAAGCCTAAATAGAGGTCAACCGCCTCTTTATCTCGGATGCCGCCTCCAATTTCCAGAATACCTGTAAAAGCTGCACGCACTGCTTTTACAATATCTACATTTACAGGCTTGCCCGCCTTGGCACCATCTAAATCGACAAGGTGTAAGGCCCCCACCTTAGTTGCTTCATATTGTTTTGCTTGATTTACTGGATCAGGATTGATGACCGTTTCCTGTGCGAAGTCACCTTTATAGAGACGAACACTTCGACCATCTTGTAAATCTATAGCTGGAAAAATCATAGGTTCTCCTTTATTAAATGACTATATTAAATAACGCCCTTTGTAGAATTTACGCCTTGAATATCTGGGTTAATAGTAACTGCTTTGCGCAACGCACGGCCCGTTGCCTTAAACATACTTTCAATAATGTGGTGTGTATTGCGACCATATAAATTGCGCACATGTAAGTTCATAGCAGCGCTCATCGCAAGAGCTTGGAAGAAGTCCTCCACCAACTCTGTTTCAAAGTTGCCACCTAAAACCGGCGTACTCCATTCCCCTTGGAAAATGAGGTATGGGCGACCACTCAAGTCGATTACAACTTGCGTCAATGCTTCATCCATAGAAATCCATGCATCGCCATAGCGCTCAATGCCAGCCTTGTCACCAAGGGCTTTCACCAAAGCCTGACCTAATGCAAGTCCAACGTCCTCAACCGTATGATGAGCATCCACATATGTATCGCCCTTTGCCTCTACCACAAGTCCAAAACGGCCGTGCTTCGCCAATAGCGTCAACATGTGGTCAAAAAAGCCAATCCCTGTGGATATGGAGCTTGTTTGTGCCCCATCAAGGGTAATTTCTACTGTAATATCTGTTTCTTGAGTGGTGCGTTGCACCGTACCTGTGCGTATCATAATATTCCCTCTATTTTTCAAATCGTACTTCGATGGCACGAGCATGCGCTTCGAGACCTTCCGTACGAGCCAATGTAGTAATGTGTTTTGCCACTTCTTCTAAACGTTCTTTTGTAAATTGTGTAAAGGATGTACGTTTCACGAAATCATATACGCCTAACGGAGACGAGAATCGCGCTGTACCACTAGTAGGCAATACGTGGTTCGTACCACCTACATAATCGCCCAATGGTTCAGATGCATAAGCGCCAAGGAATACGGAGCCTGCATTTTGAACGAGGCTCATGTAATTCATTGGATCTGGCAATTGGATTTCCAAATGCTCTGGAGCTACTTCATTCATCACCGTGAACATATCTTCAATGCTGTCCATAATGGCAATGTAACTGTTGTTTTCAATGGCTGGACGAGCGATGCTTTCACGAGGTAACAATTTAAGTTGACGTTCTACCTCATCGGATACGGCATTTGCTAAGCTTTCACTAGTAGTCACCATAATGGCGCTCGCACGAGGGTCATGTTCCGCTTGGGATAAGAGATCTGCTGCCAAGTGAAGTGGATTTGCGCTGTCATCGGCGATAACACCAATTTCACTTGGGCCCGCAATCATGTCGATATCAACTTGACCAAATACTTGACGTTTCGCCGTTGCCACGTAAATATTGCCAGGACCTACGATTTTATCTACCTTTGGAATTGTTTCCGTGCCATAAGCAAGAGCTGCCACGCCTTGTGCACCGCCCACTTGATATACCGCATCAACGCCGGCAAGCTTTGCGGCACCTAATACGGCAGGATTAATGCCATCCTTTTGAGGCGGTGTAACCATGACGATTTCTTTTACGCCTGCGATCTTTGCGGGCAAAGCAGTCATGATAATGGTCGAAGGGTACGCGGCTGTACCACCAGGAACGTAGAGACCAACGCGAGCCAAGGGAATCACCTTTTGACCGCGGATGATGCCCGGTGTGTCCATGTCCACAAAACCCTGCTCGATTTCACGACTGTGGAATTCTGTAATGTTAGCCTTTGCCTTTAATAATGCGGCTTTCAAATCATCAGATAAAGACTCATAAGCTGCATCGATTTCCTCTTGAGGCACCTTGAAATCTTCAATGGAAACACCATCAAATTTTTCAGAATACGCTTTGAGCGCTGCATCACCGTTAGTGCGGACATCAGCGATGATATCGTACACCCGACGTTCAATCTCCATATCTGTGGTTTGCTGTGTGTAATCCCGTACGATGGCAAGCATCGTCTCTAATGATTCCTTATATATTTTCATCTGTCATCCTTCTTCCTATTTGAGCTATCCGTATTGCTAGTTAAATATATGATTCACTCTACATCTTATTTATTAATTTTTATTAATTGCTTCTGAAAGCTGATCTATGAGCTTAAAAATGGTATTTCTCTTTTGTTTTAATGCTAATGGATTTGCTACTAAGCGTGTAGATATGGGCTGTAGCCAATCGAAGATTTCTAGATTGTTTTCACGCAAAGTGGTACCCGTTTCCGTAATATCTACGATAGCATCTGCTAGTCCTACAAGTGGGGCTAGCTCAACGGAGCCTTCAATTTTGATGATTTCCACGTCTTGAGCTCCAAAGTACTGTTTCGTAACGGTTGGATATTTTGTACCAATTCGTTGACGGCGACCTTCTTTAGGATCATAACCCGCTAAGGATGCCAAGATAAATTGGCATTTACCCGTTTGTAAATCTAGCATTTCATAGCTTGTATCGTCTTGTTCATCGAGCACATCGCTACCGACGATGCCAAGATCAACCACGCCATTTTTCAAATACGTCGTTACATCTAGCCCCTTTGCAAGGATGACCTCCATAGAATCACCTAAAGAGATAATGAGCTTGCGCGCCTTATTATGTAATGGCTCGCAGTCAATGCCACATGCTTCTAGGAGTGGAATAAAATCCTTTTCTACGCGCCCCTTCGTAAGAGCAATACGCAATGTATCGTTATCTTGAGCTTTGCTTTCACCCTGCAAGGTAACATCAGTCAAGACGTCGATATTAAAAGCCATCCCTACTGCCGGCATCGGCGTACCATCAAAGCTAAATAGCAAGCCATCATAGCGACCGCCGCTGACGATGTATTGAGACACGCCGTCCACATAGCCTCTAAAAGTAAGGCCTGTGTAATAGGATTGAAGCGGTTCCGTAGATACATCGATGCGAACCTGTTGCCCCGTTGCTTCCACTTGATTTGCCATATCTACAAGATTATCTAAAATGCGCTGTGCCGCTGCAGGCAAGATAATTTGATTAAGCTCATCCTTTATATCTTGAACCGTACCAAACAAGCGAGGCCATACATTTAAGAAAGGATATAGCGCACTATTTTTAAAGTCAGAGATCAACTCGTTATATCGTGGCAAATATTTAGTGAATAACGCCTCTAAGAGCTCCGTTTTTTCATCATCGCTGAGTCCTAGAGCATCGGTAATAGCACGAGAAAAACGAGCATCCCCAATTTCGAGCAACAAATGATTACCCAACTGAGCTTCGTTCACCTCTTTAATAATCTTGAAGCACTCTTGCTCAGCCTCAAGCCCTTCGTAGCCTACCATCTCGATGCCACCTTGCGTCACTTGGTTAACATCACCACGGTGCTTTTTATTTTTCATAAATACATCGCCCAAATAGTAGAACGTGCGAGGCAATTCAATATTTGTAGTCGCCAAGAAACGACCGATAGGCATTGTCAAATCAGGACGAATTACGACGGACACTTCAGAACTATCCATGAATTCGTACATATGTTGACCGCGCCCCATTGCATAGCCATTGAATACATCTTTGTACTCTACGAGAGGCGTAGAAATCTTTGTGTATTGACGATTTCGACAAAGACCGAGTACATATTGACTCACATCATCCTTACGCTCTGCTACGATCCCTATATCATCGCGGAAACCAGTAGGTAATTGCTGCTGTACCATCGTAAACATCCTTTCTATCAATTGATTCATATCATTTCTCGTGTTTTTGAAAACTATATACCTATATTAACCTTTTAAGTTATATGACGATTTAAGTCATCTAGCTATTCAGTTTACTATGAGAAAAAATTTACCTATATCGATACTTTTCTATTTTATCGCTTTACTTTATTAAAGTATGAAATCATAATATAACGGTTCTATAGAATTGTCAATAGAACCGTTAATATTTCATATATTTACTATCAAAATAATCCATCCATAGTTTATATCCTCTCATGGATCATAATTAAATAAAATATAATTAAGGATTAATTTTGACTTTGTAATGATAGATATGAAGACTTATCAACTTCATCTAAATCTTCAATCTTATACTTAATTTTGCTGTCGTTAAAATAATAATATTTCCGTACATGCTCTAATAAAGCTTTGGACTCTTTGTTCTGTCTGGAAAAAAATAAAACACAATTCATATTATTATCAAAGACAATCATATTATCCTTACATAATAAGTAAAGATACGAGCTTTCTGCCTTATTTTTTACTACATAGGCGTCAAAAGGATAAGGAAATTTAGAGTTAAAGAAACTAGTGTCAGATACAATAAATTGACTACCAAATTTGCTAATATGAATCTCATGCTTAGGCCCGAACTCTAAAACTACACTACGACCAACCAGCTCATCTGATGATGGTTCATGATAAAACATAAAAGCTATAAAAGCTGTTATTAAAGTAATCAAAATAATAAACCCAAACCAAAACTTTCTCATCACTCTAGCCCCAAACTCGTTCTATATCTGCCACGCTATGTGCATCAGAGCCCAATACAAATGGCACACCAATGATAGCCGCCATGCCTTGAATGAAACGGCTTGGGTACATTTCACGGCAGTCAGGTTTGAAGAAGCCGCTCATGTTGTAGTCTAGCTCGCGACCTTGAACGCGCATGATATGCAAAATATCGCTCACCACCTGCGCATTGCGACGATCTAAATGACGTTCAAATCCAAAGTGATGTTGGTATTTCTTGATTAAATCAAAATGACCTATGCGTTTAGGTGTATATTCACCGAGGTCAGCACGCACGGCTTGACGCACTGTAGAATAATACTTGTAATATAACTCATATTGTTTTTCGATCCACGGGCCGAAGCCTTTTTCGAATTCTTCAGGACTGTAGTCTAAGCAGTAAAAGGCATTATTAACGCCTTCCATAAAGTGAACGGATAAAATATTATCATCCGTCAACGGACCATAGCGATCCAAGAACTCTTGAATGTCTGATTCAAAGCCTGGAATATAATCGACTTCAAAACCGAGAGAAATATCGATATGTGTGCCATAGGCACGTTGTAATTGACGACCCAACTCTAAGTAAGTATCAACTTCATTTAATTTCAAAGACGCTGTGTCATAGGCCTTTTTATCACCACCATATTCTGCAGCAAAAGCTATTGGCAATGGTGCATGTTCTGTAAGGCATACCTTTTCGATACGCAACTCGATGGCCTTCTCAATCATCATCGCAGTTCGGTCCCCACTACCATGTGGACACAACTCCGTATGCACATGACCGTCCACGAGACGGCTACGATATTTACTATATCCAACGAACTGCCGTTCATCTTTCATGTTCATTCAATCACCCCTATTCGCCCTAACCCCTGGCGAATCCTTATCTATAATCTATACATCATTAGTATAACGTATTAATATTTATCTTTTACTATACTAATTATTATACCAATAATGCGTATGTTTCGGTATCCTGATATTTACCATGTTTGAATCCAACTTGAGGCGTTAAACCACAATAGGTAAAGCCAAATCGCGCGTGTAACTTGGTGCTGCCTTCATTGCCAGCCGTAATAACGGATACCACATTGTGCAATAACGGATCATTTTTTGCTATTTCTAAAATATGAGCCATCAGCTGTGTAGCGATTCTCCTACCGCGATAATCTTGATGGATATAGATAGATAATTCGACGGTACTTTTATAGGCCTCTTTAGGTCGATATGGTGAAAGCGATGCATAGCCTGCTACAAGCCCATCAATGGTACCTACCACAATAGGATGGTGTTCATCACTATGAGACTCATACCACTCCTGCCACTCTGGCAACGTGCGGGGTTCAAGATCAAGCGTGGCTACGCCGTTCACAACCTCATAGTTATAAATATCTAAACAAGGGGCTATATCATTCCTTGTAATTGGTCGTATTACTAACTCACTCATAAGTATTCCTCAAAACTGTAGGTATCCTAAAAATATTATTTCTATTTAACATAATATATAAAAATAGCCCACATACGCAAGAAAAAGGACGAACTATTCGTAAAACATACCATTTCACTTTTCTCCATCTTTTGAGGTAAGAATTACATATTTTACATCTATATGCCCAATACAACAAAACTGAGTGGTAAATTTTACCACTCAGCATATACGTTTTGAAGCATATATAAGTAAAAAGCTCTTATTTTACTTATATACTCTCATCATATTTTTTATTATGACTATTAGAGCTAATACATTTCTATAGGAGCAAAAACATACTCTTACTTGATTTATAAGAAAATTACACAATAACAAATAAAAGTACTGTAATAGCAATTAAAGCACTAATCACAGTATAATCGATTCTTTTCAATCCTACGGATGCAGCAAAGCTGTGTGTAGGTCCTCCGAAGCCACGTAGTTCTAGGGACAAGGCCATTGTTTCGGAACGCCCCAAGGATTTTAACAGCAATGGTTGGATAACAGATGCATAGGATTTGATGCGTTTAATGAAGTTGCCTTCTAACGACAAGCCACGGCAAGCTTGCGCCTCTTGTACAGCATGGCTTTCAGCAATGAAATCAGGTACGAAACGAAGCGCAGCAGTAAACATAAATGCATATTCGTAAGGAATTTTGCATTGTGTTACGAGCGCGGCCGTAAGGTCTTGCAATTTTGTAGTTGCCAACAGGCCTATAAAGACAAGTGTCATAGCCAACATTCGTAAGCCGGATACAATGGCAGAGGTTACATCGCCACTGCCAAGGAATTGGATGAGTCCAAGAAATACAGCGAAGCTAGTTAATGCCAACACGGCTTTGCGTTGTTTGAATAACAAACCTGCCAAAAACAGTACACCGAGTTCTACTACGACTAATGCCAATAGCGATGCCCAGTCGCGCAAGAGAATGGCCCATACGGATACAGCGAGGGTCATCAAGATTTTTGTTAACGGTACTAAACGTTCCATATGTCCCTCCTATTTTCCGCTCAACTGAGCCACTAACTTAGATTTCAATTCATCCATAGATTTGCAATAGCCTAAGGATGGTACCGCTAGTGAAAGTTCCACACTTGGCGGTTTTGTAAGGCCTAAATCCTGCAATTCATCCGTAGATTTCTTGAATAATTCTTCTGGACTGCCGTCAAAGGCAACGGTTTGGTTGCCCATGATGATAGCACGGCTACATTCGCTAGCCATGATTTCCATATCATGGGTAATAAGAAGGATTGTGATACCTTCTGAATTAAGCTGACGCAATAGTGCTAATAGCTCTTTAGTTTCCTTACCATCTTGACCACTGGTTGGTTCGTCAAGTATGAGGATTTTAGACTGCATAGCCAGCGCAGAAGCAATGGCAACACGTTGCTTTTCACCGCGGCGCAATGTTGGAGGATAGGCTTCACGCAAATGACCGATGCCTGTGCGCGCCAATACTTCATCAACGATACGCTTCACTTCGGCTTTACTGCGCCCCAAGGACTCAGGTCCGAAGGCAACCTCTGTGGCTACGGTAGGTCTGAACATTTGGCGATCTGGCTGTTGAAATACGTAGCCGATAAATTGTCCCCGTTTAGACGGCGGCATGGACGTAATGTCCCTACCGTTATAATACATGTGGCCTTCCCTAGCCTTTTCGAGGCCGACAAGCAATCGCGTAATAGTAGTTTTGCCGCAACCATTACGACCACCGATAGCGATATATTCGCCCCCTTCGATGGTGAAAGTCACGTTTTGGAAAATATCTACGGATGGCACATAGCCAAAGCGGATGTTTTCAACCTTAAGCATGAGCGCCACCGTCCTTTCCTGGTACATCATCAACACGTTGAACTGGTTGTCTATTTTCTACTATATTAGATTGATCAGCAAGATTATCTACTGTATTTCTTTGATTAGCTGGAGAGTTGCTTTTACCATGCACCTCGGTTTGAATAGCATGAGCCATTTCAATTTGGTGCAAGCCCTTGATAGCAGACTCGATGCTGAGCCAAGGTTCATCACTGTGGAAGCCGGCTTGTTCCAATTCCATATACGTAGTAAACACGGATGGCAATGCATCGACGTGAATGTTGTGCTCGTACATGTAACGAAGCGTAGTCGGTACATCGTCATCACAGGCGATAGAGCCATCTACCATGAGAGCCATGCGGTTAGCGTACGGCAATACGGCATGCAAATCATGGTCGATAACGACAACGGTGATACCGTGTTTTTGGTTCAAATCGCCTACGAGGCGATATAATTCTGCGGTCCCATCTGGATCGAGGGAGCTTGTCGGTTCATCAAGAACAAGTACGGTTGGATTCGTAGCCAATACAGAAGCGATAGCCAAACGTTGGCGTTGACCACCAGATAAACTTGTAATCTTGCGATCTTCTAAGCCTACGAGGCCAACTTGCTTAAACACCTCTTCAGAACGAGCTTTAATAGTTTCACGGTCATAACCGCGGTTTCCCATAGCAAAGGCCACTTCTTCACGAACAGTCATCGTTACGAGCTGTGTATCGTAGTCGGCTAGAACTACACCGATATGGTTCGCTAGTTCTGGGATTTCCATTTGCGTAGTCGCATGACCATCTACGAAGACCATGCCTTCTAGCCGTCCACCATAGAATTTAGGCACCGCCCCTACCATCGCCATACAAAGGGTGCTTTTACCACAGCCTGCAGGGCCTGTAACAACGAGGAAATCACCTTCATTTACATCGAGATTGATATTTTCGAGGGATGGTGTAGTCGCCTTAGGATGATAGTAATTTACGTGCTCAATGGATATTTTAGCTTGGCGCTCAGGCAAGATAGTCAAGCGACTATGATCAGATGTCAATTGGTCCGCATTTGGCAACATGCCACGTTTAGAAAATAGACGTTGTGCCGGAATATATAAGATTGGCGTAATGGCACCATTCAAGGCCCCTACAATGAGTACCAATGGCCACATGCCATACATGTACACATTATTTGGCAACCCAAGCACTTGCCACAAAATAGTAACAAAAATACCACCAGATACAACAGTTGCTAAGAAGCCAGACACGACAGGGGTTAAATCAAAACCACCAATTTTACGGAACTTCATGGACAACATAGCGCGCGTTACGAGCGCCGCCGTCAAAGCACCGCCTGGCTCAGACAATAAGTTGCCATAAGGGAACGCTGACTTAGACGTCAATACATTGATGAGGGCCGCCACGAGACCAATCCCCAAGGTTTGACTCAAACTAGGACGAGTCAATAAAATAGCTACGCAGTACGTAGCAATCGTCCAGTTCGGCGTTACCCCAGCCACACTAGGGCTCACCAAATGCAAAATCGTGCCCAATGCGAGCATCAATGTGCTAACAGTAACCCATCTAAACTGGCCACCCTGCACATGTGTGTACACAAGATCCTGAATCCGTTCCATAATAGCCTCATTTCTATAAAAATATATATGGATTTATTTTATCATTCTTCGAGAATTTGTGAAAGCCTAGAGGCTATCAAGGGACTTCAAGTAAAGTCCATAAAAAAGCACCATCTATTAATGATAGTGCTTTTAAGAACTAATGTACTTCATCTAATAATATTCTAAGATAATCACGTCTACTGTTTAATATTCTATCAATATAGACAGTCCGGTCTAAATAACGGTAAAAACTTAAATAATTATGACAAAGTAAATATCTGTATTCAATTTTGCTTCCTAGATTAATCAATAATCGCTGCCCCATTTCTGGAAATATACTCAACGAGTCATTCGTAGTTACTATATCCAAAACGGTTTTCTTAGCTAACTCAATATCACCGGTTTCTTCTTCTATAAAAGATTTTATTTCTAGCAAATCTTCTCGTGCTTTTGGTGCATAGCTAATTTGATTATTCATAATTAAATCCCCAATTCAATCTTTAGTTGCTCTGATGAAATCCAACCTTGTTCTTCACCAGATTTACGTCCTGTCTCTAAAGCGCCCATAAGTTTTATCGTAGCCATTAGACGTTCATAATCTTGAATATCCATAATTGCATATCGGCCTCTACCATTTTTAGTTAAGAATACGGGACTATCTATAGTAACATCACGTAAAACTTCAGAATAGTTTCGTAAATCTGAAATAGGTTTTATATTCGGCATACTATCACCTCCAGAGTACTTTAGTGATATACTACTCATCTTTCTAATATCTTATCACTATTGTAGTTAAATTATCGCGTAAATTCAACATCAAATTTTACAGCATCCTTCAAAATTACTATCAACATCTATGATACTTCTTTCTTCCTTTTCTTGTTATATACTTATGATATAATGCGCATAGATACTTATTTATGAATAAAAAAGGAAATATATCATGGCACAGGCATTAATCGTAATCGATATTCAAGAAGGCTTAGTTAAGGAAAACCCTTACAATGTCAAAAGCTTTATCTCAAATACAAAAGCAATCATTCAATATTTCAGAGATCAAAATATAGAAGTCATTTTTATCAGACATTCTGAAAATGAGGGTTTATTAGCAACAGGTAGCGATAATTGGCAAGTCTATCACGAATTAAAGCCTCAAGGAAACGAAAAGATTTTCAATAAATATTACAATAGCATCTTCAAGGACACTGAATTAAAGGAATATTTGAACCGAAAAAATATTACCGACTTAACATTCGTAGGAATGCAGGTGGAATTTTGCATTGATACATCTGTAAAAGTAGGCTTTGAATATGGTTATAATATCACTATCGTCGAAGATGCTATCTCAACCTTTGACAATGAGCATCTACCAGCCGATACAATCCTATCCTTTTACAAAGAAAAGATTTGGCGGAATCGATTTGCACAGCTAAAAACAACAAATGAAATGTTAAGCATCAATTAAATTACGAAAATAATACAAAGATTTTTATAATTTTTTCTCACGTATTTGTCATATATGTATGTTAAAATTTCATTAAATATTTATGCCCGAACATAGGAGGTCTTTTTTATGTATAAGTATATTACGATTTTAGGAGCTGCGGGCCAAATAGCTCAAAAGTTGACTGCTACACTATTAACATATACAGATATGCACATTACATTATATGGTCGTCAGTTGAAAACACGTATACCTCCAGAGATTATCGACCATGAACGTGTTACAGTGATTGAAGGTTCGTTCCAAAATCCTGGTAAATTAGAACAAGCTGTAACAAATGCGGAGGTTGTATTTGTAGGTGCTATGGAGTCTGGCAGTGATATGGCTTCCATCGTGAAAGCATTGAGCCGCAAAAATATACGCCGTGTTATCGGTGTGTCCATGGCTGGACTTTCTGGTGAATTCCCTGTAGCACTTGAAAAATGGACCTTCGACAACTTACCGATTAGCTATGTTCAAGGTGAGCGCCAAGCACGTAACGTATTGCGCGAATCCAATTTAAATTACACTATCTTGCGCCTTACATGGCTTTACAATGATCCGGAAAAAACTGATTACGAACTCATTCCTGAAGGGGCTCAATTCAACGATGCCCAAGTTTCACGCGAAGCAGTGGTAAAAGCCATCTTTGATATCTTACACGCTGCGGATGAAACGCCTTTCCACCGTACAAGCATCGGTGTAGGTGAACCAGGTACACACTATGACAAACCAAGCTTTCACTAATATATAAATAAATATTTTGTAAAAAAGAGAAAATACTATATACCAATACAAGACTATCTTCAATACGCTTGAAGATAGTCTTTTTATATATCATTTTATGATTAAAGTATCTAGTTAACCTCATTTGAATTAAATATCTCATATATATATTTGTATACTGCAATTATATCGTTTAAATGATATAATTACAGTATAAGAATGATGAACAAATACTTTTAAAACTATAAGGAGATAACTATGGGAATATTACGCGAAACAATTCGTCCATCCTCTGATTTACGAAATAAGTATCCTGAAATTTCTAAAACCTTACAACTTAAAGATGAGGCTGCCATTATTACTGTAAATGGTCGTGGAGATACCGTAAGTCTCGGCTATAATACATATAATATGTTAAAGTCAAAAATAGAATTATTATCCTCTCTTGTAGAAGGACAAAACGATATCATTCAAGGTCGCACCACTACACTTGATGAAGCTTTCAACAGTATCGATAAAATGCTAGATCAAATAGGGTAACTCTATGAAATCCCAAACCTACACAATCATTCCTACTGAAAAGTTCAATAAAGAGCTACATCAACAAATACTTTATATAGCTATGCAGTTTTCAAAAGAAACAGCTATACAAGTAAAAGAAAATATTCAAAATTCAATTTCAAATCTTATGAACCATCCATATATGGGGACTACACCTAAAATTAGAGCACTTAATGACAGCGACTTTCGAATGTTGATTTTAGAAAAACTTATTATTTTCTACACAGTTGTAGAGAAAACTAAAACTATTTATTTAATCTCTATACTTGATCAGCGACAAGATTATGTAAATATACTAAACGGATTATAACGTTTGATCTTAACCAATACTTTTTCAATAATAAAACAACCATTCAAAGCGGTATATCCAAAATCTAATCGGTACATTTTTACTCATGTAACATAGATTTTGGGTATACCTTTTTTATTCCTACATTTTATAGATATTTATATAGATAAACTCACGTATTTACGCTATACTAATAAATGATTAATATACACTTATAGGTATGTGAAAGCAAATGCCTCTTAGATTATCAATTATATTTATATATGCAACCCACTGTATAAAACTAACGGTTTATTATGTATAAAAATAAATGATAGTTATTTTTAGTCCCAGTTAGGGTAGAGGCTTATTAAGGAGTTATTATGAATCACATTGTTGTTATTGGCAGTTGCAACATGGATATTGTAGTCCTCGCGGATAAACGCCCTACTGCAGGCGAAACAATTATGGGCAACGAATTGCACATCGCTCACGGTGGCAAGGGCGCAAACCAAGCGGTGGCTGCGGCTCGTCTAGGTGCAGAGGTCACGATGGTCGGCTGTATCGGTGAAGATACATACGGCCAAATGATTTTAGATAATTTAAAAGAAAATTTCATCAATACAGATTACATCGTTACGGTACCGAACACTACAACCGGTACAGCACACATTACATTAGCTGAAGGCGATAATAGCATCATCGTGATTGCAGGTGCTAATGCTAAAGTAGACCAGTCCGTAGTAGATAACGCTTGGTCTGCTATCGAGCAAGCCGATCTCGTAATGGTGCAAAACGAGATTCCTATTCCAACTATTGAATACATCGTTCGTCGTTGTCACAAGGCGAATGTGAAAGTCCTCTTAAATCCTGCTCCTGCAACCGACCTCGATTCGGAATGGTTAAAATTAGCAACCTATATTACGCCAAACGAACATGAGCTATCTGCGCTCTACCCTAACCAATCTACAGAGGAGACCTTACTAGCTAACGAAAACAAAATCATCGTTACCCTTGGTAGCAAGGGCGTAGGATATGCGGACAACGGTGAAATCCACATCGTACCTGGCTTCAAGGTTAAGCCCGTAGATACAACAGGCGCTGGCGATACTTTTAACGGCGCCTTTGCAACGGCTATTGTTAATGGTAAAAGCTTAGCCGATGCTCTACACTACGGCAATGCAGCAGCTGCCCTCTCCATCCAACGCTTGGGGGCTCAAGGTGGCATGCCAACAAAAGACGAGGTCGCTGCATTCTTAGCAGAACACATATAGATTGAAAAGGAGTTTACCATGCAACGACACGGCATTTTAAATAGCCATATCGCTAAGATTTTGGCAGATCTTGGTCACACAGATACAATTTGTATCTCTGATTGTGGCTTACCGGTACCTGAAGGGGTTCAAAAAATCGACTTAGCCTTGGATTTTGGTGTACCTAGCTTTGAGCAAGTAGTATCCATCATCGCTAAGCATATGAAATCCGAAGCAGTTCATGTGGCAACAGAAATTAAAGAAAATAATCCTAAGGCTTATGACTTCTTGGAGTCTACCTTCCCATCTGATCAATACGAATGGATTGAAACGAGCCATGAAGCTTTCAAAGAAGCCACAAAACAATGCAAGTGCATTATTAGAACTGGTGAAGCATCTCCGTATGCCAATATCATCTTGCGCGCCGATTGTATTTTCAGCGATCGTCCGTAGAATAATAGATTAAAGATACTTTCACCAATCATATAGGAGTAGTTATGGAAATTGTTATGTCAGGCATTGCGAAGGCATTTGGTACTAACCAAGTGTTGCGCGATGTAAGTATTACCCTCAAGGAGGGCGAGGTTCACGCCTTGATGGGCGAAAATGGGGCCGGCAAATCCACCCTCATGAATATCCTCACCGGTATTCACAAGGCTGACGCTGGTACGATTACCATCGACGGCGTAGAGCGCACCTTCCCGAACCCAAGAGAGGCCGAGCTGAACGGTGTAGCCTTCATCCACCAAGAGCTTAACATTTGGCCAAATCTAACATTGTTAGAAAATCTATATTTAATGAGACCAAAGCGCAACAAATTTGGTATGCTCGACAAAAAGGCGATGCTCACTGAGGCTGAAAACACATGTCGCGAACTAGGCATCGAATTGCCGCTCACAACAGAAGCAGGCCTTTGCTCCGTTGGTCACCAACAAATGACGGAAATCCTTCGTATCTTGATGTTAGATGCGAAGGTTGTCATCATGGACGAGCCGACAGCAGCCCTCACAGAGCGTGAAACGGCGACATTGTTCAACATGATGCGCAAAATGAAAGCACGCGGTGTTGCTATCGTATATATCTCTCACCGTATGGAAGAGGTATTTAGCGAATGTGACACCATAACGGTTATGCGTGATGGTCACACTATCATCACTAAACCAACCGCTGAGATTTCTGTAGACGAAGTGGTACGCCACATGGTAGGCCGTTCTATCGACGAGTTCTACCCTGCTCGCACCACAACACCAGGCGAAGTGGTTATGAGTGTGGATAACCTCAAACCAGAAGGTTTTGACAACGACATTTCCTTCTCCTTGCGCAAAGGCGAAATCCTCGGCGTAGCAGGCCTTATGGGCGCTGGCCGTACAGAAATCATGCGCGCTATCTTTGGCGTAGATAAACACAATGGCGGTACCGTAACGGTTAACGGCTCCGTTCTCAACTGTAAAAAACCAGAAGATGCCATCAAAGCTGGCATTGCTTTCATCACAGAAAATAGAAAGAGCGAAGGCTTGATCCTCGATTTCTCCATCGGTTCTAACATTACATTGCCGAACCTTGGCGAAATTTGCCCCTCTCATGTACTAGATAAGGGCAAACTTACGTCTTTTGCTGACGAATTGTCTAAAAAACTAGGCGTTAAAACACAATCTATTCACGAACCTGCATCGTCCCTATCCGGTGGTAACCAACAAAAGGTGGTTATCGCGAAATGGGTCGGTAAAAAACCATCCATTATCATCATGGATGAACCGACACGGGGTATCGATATTGGGGCGAAACGTGATATTTATGATTTAATGAACGAATTAACGAATGACGGTGTGTCCATTATCATGGTGTCCTCTGAGTTGCCGGAAGTGCTGGGCATGAGTGACCGCGTTATGGTCATTCATGAAGGTCGCGTAGCAGGTATCTTGGACCGCAGCGATGCAACACCAGAATCGATTATGACATTAGCCACAGGAGGACAATAATGGACAGCAAAGCTCTACAATATATTAAAAAATTAGGCCCCCTCATCGGCCTCATCCTATTATTTGTAATTATCTCTGTCATGAACGACAGTTTCCTTGAATTCTCTAACTTGCGTAACTTATTGCGCCAAGTATCCATCAATGCGATCATCGCCTTTGGTATGACCTTCGTCATCTTAACAGGTGGTATCGACTTATCCGTTGGTTCCATCCTCGCCCTCTCCAGTGCAGTGATGGCCAACCTCATCGTAACTGGTACTGACCCTGTATTGGCTATCGTCTTAGCCGCAGGTGCAGGCCTCGTATTGGGCGGTATTAACGGTCTCGTTATCACCTATGGTCGCGTAGCTCCATTTATCGCTACCTTGGCGACCATGACCATCTACCGTGGTGCGACGTTAGTATTCACAGACGGCAATCCAATCTCTGGCCTTACTCAAGACCCTTTATTCCACGGCTTTGGCCAAGGAGACATCGCAGGCCTTCCAGTTCCAGCTATCACAATGTTCCTAGCTTTCATCATCCTCTGGTTCGTATTGAGCCGCACCTCCTTGGGTCGTAAAACATACGCCGTAGGTGGCAGTGAAAAGGTTAGTTACATTGCTGGTATCAAGATTGACCGCGTTAAAATCTTCGTGTATGCCTTAACGGGTATGCTCTGTGGTATCGCTGGTGCAATCATCACTTCTCGTCTTAACTCTGCACAACCTACAGCAGGTGCAGGCTACGAACTGGACGCTATCGCAGCCGTAGTTCTTGGCGGTACAAGTCTTGCTGGTGGTCGTGGTCATATCGTTGGCACATTAATTGGTGCCCTCATTATCGGTACCCTCAACAACGGGTTAAATATTCTCGACGTTTCCAGTTTCTATCAACAAGTTGTAAAAGGTATTGTCATTTTATTGGCGGTTCTTGCAGACCGCAAGAAAGCCTAGGAGGTTCCTATGAAAAAACTATTGTTACTGTTGGCGATGGCTATCATGGTTATCGGTCTTGTAGCAGGCTGTGGTAAAAGCGCTGATAACGGCGGCGACAAAAAATCCGGCACAATCGGCTTCTCTGTTTCCACATTGAACAACCCATTCTTCGTAACTATGAAGGAAGGCGTTGAGGCTCAAGCTAAAGCGCTTGGTCTTAAAGTTAAAATCGTTGATGCACAAAATGACCCAGCAAAACAAGCAAACGATATTTCCGACTTGCTTGAAAGCGGCGTTTCCGTATTGATCATCAACCCTGTAGACTCTGCAGCTATCTCTACTTCCGTAGAAGCAGCAAATGCTAAAAACATTCCTGTAATCACTGTTGACCGCTCTGCTGACAAAGGCAAAGTAGTAGCTCACATCGCTTCCGATAACGTAAAAGGCGGTGAAATGGCAGCTCAACTTATCGCTGAAAAAGTAGGCAAAGCTGCAAAAGTAGCTGAAATCGAAGGTATTCCTGGTGCTTCCGCAACTCGCGAACGTGGCCAAGGTTTCCACAACGTAGCTGACAAAGACTTAACAGTAGTAGCAAAACAAAGTGCTGACTTCGACCGTACAAAAGGTTTGAACGTAGCAACAAACATTCTGCAAGCTAACCCTGATGTACAAGCTATCTTCGCTCATAACGACGAAATGGCATTAGGCGCTATCCAAGCAGCTAAATCCGCAGGCAAAACAATCTTCATCGTAGGCTTTGACGGTACTGCTGATGCAGACAAAGCTGTTAAAGACGGCACATTGGCTGCAACAATTGCGCAACAACCGGACCAAATGGGTAAAATCGCTATTGATACAGCTCAAAAAGTTATCAAAGGCGAAGCTGTAGAAGCTAAAATCCCTGTAGATCTTAAAGTTGTTACAAAATAATTGTAAATAGAAACTGGGTACAAAAAAGAGTCGCATCCTTTGATGCGACTCTTTTTATTTTGGCTCTCGTTCGAAAAATTCTTTGAAAAATACAATGAATTTTGGTAACTACAATGTTTTCTTAAAGAATATGGTCGTATGCACCTTCCCAGGTAGTTGTGTTCGTTTATATTCCTTAAAGCCAAAGCCTTCATACATTTTGGCAAGCCATGGGTGTTCTGCAGCAGTACCTAAAGTTACGGCTGGTGTTTTATATACGTTACGCAATAGGTCTTCTGCTTCGGCGAGGACTTCACGAGCATAGCCCTTTCCCTTATGTTCAGGGGCCGTTACAAAGTGTGCAATGTGCGGATATACATCAGGTGTAGCCTTTGGAATCCAAGGCATGCGGAATGAAATAGAGCATACCAAGGAGCCATCTACGTAGAGACCAAATACAGGATATTTTAAGATCCATGCGCGAGACTCTTCTGGGCTAAAGTTGATAGCATCAAAGGATATAGGATAATTCTTATTCTCCGCATATCCCGCAATCAACACCTCATGGTACTCAGCCTCATCATCTACGGTTAATTGTCTAAATTCTTTCATATGTACCTCGTTTAAAGCGACCTAATTCTAAAGATATTAGGTCGCCATTAATTTCTATATTACTAAGATAGCACGCATTATTATGCTCTGCATTATTTATAGAGCAGTATTTTTATAGAGCAGTACTATTTATAAAGCTGCACTATCTAGTGGCTGTTCGCTATCTAGTGTAAGGTAACGGCTCAAGAATTTGCGTGTTCGTTCTTCTGTTGGATGTTCAAGGACAACCTTAGGATCCCCTTGTTCTACGATGACGCCGCCTTCCATAAATACGACTTGGTCAGCCACTTCTTTGGCAAAGCCAATTTCGTGAGTTACGATAATCATCGTAACCTCTAACTCTTTAGCAATCTTGCGAATAACAGCCAATACTTCGCCTACGAGTTCTGGGTCGAGGGCAGATGTAGGTTCGTCAAAGAGGATAACCTCTGGGTCCATCGCAAGGGCGCGAGCGATGCCGATACGTTGTTGTTGGCCTCCAGATAATTGTACCGGATAGTAATCATCATAGCCTTCCATACCTACTTCCTTGAGGAAGCGTTGCGCGATTTCACGGGCTTGAGATTTCTTCATCTTCTTAACCGTTACAAGGCCTTCCATAATATTTTCAATAACGGTCTTATTAGAGAACAGGTTATAAGATTGGAATACCATGGATGTATTTCGGCGCACATTTAAAATTTCCTTGTTAGACGCTTTATGTAAATCTACGGAAATATCATTTAACTGCATCGTCCCTGCATCAGCTTTTTCAAGGAAGTTCAATGTTCTAAGGAACGTCGTCTTACCGCTGCCGGATGGGCCAAGGATAACCGTTACAGAACCTGTCGGCACATGTAAGTCGATGCCCTTTAAAATTTCACGATTCCCGAAGGATTTGTGAACTTGTTTAATATCTATCATAATGCATTACCTCGTTTATACTTGCTTGCATAGATTTCTAAATGATGGAAGATAAATTCAAAGACAATCCCCATCACCCAGAATAGGCCGGCCACCACGATGTAGGCCTCAAAATACTGTGAATTTTCCTCTGTATATAACTTTGCAGCGCCGAACAATTCAATAACAGTGATAACGAATACAATGCTGGTACTCTTCATGGTGTTAAGGAACTGATTTGTAAATAGTGGCAACGCAAAGACTGTAGCCTGTGGCAATACGATGCGACGGAACGCTTGGAACCAAGTCATACCGATGGCCTGAGCCGCTTCCATTTGCCCTTTCGGTACCGATTGTAAGGCAGCCCGGAAGATTTCACTCAAATAGGCTCCTGTGTGCAAGGTTAAACCTACAACGGCTACAAAGGTAGCTGGCACCTTTTCAAAGGGCACATGCACCCCTGTTTGATCCTCTAGCGCGAGGAATAGAATTGGTAAACCATAGTACACGAGGTATAAGAGAACCATGTTCGGAATACTACGGCACAATAATACATATAGGTAGCTGAGCTGACTGAGCACAGGCACTTTATTTTGTTGTAGCACGCAACTTAATAACCCTAGGATTGTACCCAAACCAACGCTGAGGAAGGTAATCATAAGGGTGACTTTCACATAAGGAATGACAGCAAAGAAGGTGCCATAAATATAGGTTGAATCGATTATATGTCCCATACGCCCCTACTCCTCACTGATCAAAATGCGTTGCGTTTCCTTGCCCGCAACGGTAAAACGTTTTTCAAGCAATCGGCCCAAGAGAGACACGATGATAATTAGAATACCATAAATGATGGCCGCATCGACGAATAGCTCAAGATAGCGCTGACTATTGCCGCCCATGAGGTCCGCCTTACGCATCATATCGACAACGCCGACGTTAAAAATGAGCGCCGTCCCTTTCAACATGCCGATAACGAGGTTCGTCAACGGTGGAATGCTCATGGTGAAAGCCTGCGGCAAGATGATGCGCACATAGCTTTGGAACTCGGTCATACCAAGACTTTTAGCGGCTTCCTTCTCACCAGGAGCCACCGCATCAATACTGGAGCGCATGATTTCAGCGCTGTAAGCTGCAATGTGCAATGTAAATACGGCGTATACGAATACGAGGCCTGGCACATTTTTCATGTTAAGCCCCATGTGGGACATGATTTCTGGTACCCCAAAGTAAATAAGGAAGAGCTGTACCAAGAACGGAGTGCCCCGCATAAAGGAGATAAATACGATAAATAATTGGTTTAATACTGGTACCTTCTTGAGGCGAATGATGGCTATGATAGAGCCCAAAATAACACCTAAGATGGCAGAAATAACGGTGATTAATACCGTTACATGCACATAATTCAAGAGCTGTGGAAACGCTTGGATCATGTAGGACACATCAAAATACTTGCCCACAGTAGCACCTCGCTTCTAGACATAATAGAATAAGGCCGCCAAGGCGGCCTATCCGTTATTTTTGTGTTGGATCGAATGTGTAATCCCCACCAAGATATTGTTCAGAAAGTTTTTTCAACGTACCATCTGCACGCATTTCTTTCATAGTTTTATCGATTTTTTCGTTTACTTGTTTCATGTCATCTGTACGTTTAGACAAGAAATAAGTTGGTACTACGGCCAATACATCGCCTACGGCTTTAAGTGGCAAGCCACGATCTTTAATGGCAGAATTAATAACGTATTCGTATTCACCGGCTGCATCAGCACGGCCTGTAGCAACAAGGTTCAACGTTTCAGCACCCGCTTTATCTGTATAGATAACCTCGATTTGAGGATTTGCTGTTTCGTTGAATTGTTTTACTAATTCGTTGAACTCAGAGGATGTGGTAACGGCGATTTTTTTGCCTTTCAAATCATCCAATTTAGAGATGTCGTTGCGATCGTTTTTAACTACTAATTTACGTGTAGAGTAGTTGTTAACCTCATTTGTGTAGTAGTATTTTGCTTCACGTGTCGGGTTGCGACGCATTTGGTTTGCAATCATGTCCACTTGGCCTGCATCCATTGCTACAAAGGCAGCATCAACGGCCATTGGCTTGAAGTTGAAGTGAAGGTCTGGATTACGACGCTCAATTTCTTTCAACAATTCTACGTCAAAACCAGTAAGGTTGCCATTATCATCTGTATAGGAATAGGGGCGAACTGTACCGCGTGTAGCTACGTTAATTACTTTAGCATCAGGATTTACCTTTGCGTCCTTAGATGTATCGTCACCGCAACCAGCTACGACAAGCACGCCTAGTGCCAACGCGCCGATGGCGAATAATTTCGTTAATTTCTTTGTATTAAACATGTAAAACTCCTTCTTTTCGCAATGTTTGCAGGAATGACTCTACCTTATCTGTATGGGTAAAAGCCTCAATAACTCTATCTATTTGGTCAGCCTCCAAGGTGAGACCTAATTTAATGCGTATATCCTCCATAGTAAGAGGATTCTTCGGCGATCCTTTAGGATTATTCACCGTTTCTGTGAAAGTATCTCCATTTTTCAAGGTAACGGTTACTTTCGTAATCCGCTCTGTTTGAGATACCTTCGGCAAGTCATAGACACGCTCTATGCGCGACATACAGTCTCGTACATCTGTGTCTATGGCATCTATCTTGAACAACTCATCCTGTACCGACCCATACGCGAGGACTTGGTACACGATGTACTCTATGGAAAACTGCCCTTCTCGACCTGTTGTTGGCGATGTATAACGCAATGCCGCATCAGCACCAGGTGGGAAGTGAACAGTCACTCGATTTATCTCATCCCAAAGGGAGAAATCGGGGGTGGTACATAATCTACATTGATCTTGTTCCTCTGTATCTGGTGAAAGGTAGTTGTGTTTAGACACATACGAAGAAGATATATATAGTCTATGTACCACGATTTCTGCTGCTTCAGCGCCACAAATGGCTGCCGAGCAATACGGGTGAACTTTCATCCACAAACCAGGATCAATGAGTTGTCCTGGTGCTAGCCAACGGCTAGCAATGTCATTTGATGTAACGGTAATATTACCGATAGTTTTAAACCAACCCCGTTCAGGGTCAAATGGTTTTGTACTTGTTCGCAGTGATGTATGTTGTAACAGTTCGTAAGCCCATACGCCATTGCGTGCCGCCAGTCCCGCATGGAGCGGCTTACCATCTGTGCCACTTTGAAAGAACATGCCCGCCGATTGAGTAGCAGCCAAAGACAGGATCTGAGCCAAGCTTTCACCATGAAGGCCTCGCAAAGCGCCTATAGCGGCCGCCGCCCCAATAACACCAACGGTCCCCGTAGAATGCCATCCTTGGGTCCGATGGGCAGGATTGATAAGGGAACCAATAATCCCTTCTAACTCGGCACCGATGATATAGGCCCGAAAGAATTCGTGCCATGTATCCGTCGGCTCGAGCACTGCCAGTAAAGCAGAGTATAAAACAGTACTGAAATGACCTGCTAGATTTGCCTGGGCGTCATCAGAATCTAAATAATGGGAGGCAAAGCCATAATATAAGGCCTTATCAACCTTAGATACATTCTCTATTGCTAAGCCAGTATTGCCCGCTGATATAACCTTGCCACTGAAAACAGAGGAGTTCATATGACGGCCAACATCCAATCCTATAGATGACTTAGCTCCTATGAACCGAGCCAAGTCTCGAACGGCTTGTTTGTTCTCTGCTGGTGCTAAGGATGCTAGATAATCTAGGAAGGCAATGCGAGCCACTGACAGGAGGTCCTCACGGTTCGTCACATCCGTTTGTTCTATGTAGTTCACAATCGTCTGTGTTACGGAATCCATGGAGCCTTCCTTTCAGTTATCTATAATTAAATATATTGATCGATTCGTCAGTAATGTATCAGATTTCATAGTAAAAGATGTACTAAATACGGCTCATCCAACATATGAATTTACCGTCTATTTTATTTACCAAATTTTTCAGCCCGGTCATTTGGTTCTAACCAAATGGAATCGTCTGGTCCTTTTGGAACGAGGCGTGGTAGATCCTCAAATGGCGTATGATCTACATAGTAGAAGCGTTTGCGCATGGAGTCGAAGTCCGTTGTGCCACCGAATGCAGGATTGGAGTACAAATCTTTCGCATAGTTCCAAAGATTTGGATAGTCTACAAGACGTTTCTTATTCACCAAGTATTTTTGGTAGAATACAAGGTCAAAACGAGCCAATGTTGGGAAAATACGAATATCTGGGTCTGTGATTGTGTCGCCCATCAAGTAACGTTGCTTGCTAAGGCGTTCTTCGAGCCAATCTAAGCGAGCAAAGATACGATCATAGTAATATTCGTAATCTTTTTGGTTTGTTACAAGAGCTGCCAAGTTTACAGCCAAGTTGAAGTCAGCGTAGATGATAACATTCAATGCATCGATGTCGGCACGCAATTCCTCAGGATAAATATCTGGTGCATCAGGGGACACAAAATCTTTAAAACCCACTGCCAATTCTGTAGTCAATGCATGGTAGTCGTTGTTGACTACCGCACCAGTCGTAACATCTACGATAGCTGGTACTGTGGAGCGTGCATCGTAGTTAGGATCACCTTTGCGGTACGCTTCACCTAAGGAGTGAATGCCCAATACAGGGTCCTTTTCATCCTTATCAAGGGTAAAGAACCAGTCTGCAATAACGCCTGCTGGACGCAATGGATCAACCGTGCCTTTGGAGATTACCTTATCTAGGCCAAGCAAATCAATGGCAATAGCAATACGGTGAGCCCAAGGGCAATGCTTAGACCATACAAGGCGGTAACGGTCCTTTTCTACAGGTAGAAACCCTGGTTCACTGCCAAAAGGTGTTGTGAATTGAGGCTCTTCACTATCAGAATATTTTTGACGACGGTTAAAATTCGATGCATCTTTACCTTCATACTCCTTCTGCTCCCCTTGAGAACGAGGGTTACTAGATTGAAACTCAGAAAAATCGATAGGACAAGGATTCATAGCGCGTTGAAACTCAACTTCTTTTCGAGCCGCCGCAATGGTAGGATCCTTGATTTTACTTACATCTACGTGTTCACTCATTCTATACTCCTTATAAAGGTCATCCCCATTAGCTTTATTCCACTTTTTATGGTGAAAGCTTTTGTGATATCCCTCAACTATTCCTACTAACTCAATATGAATATAAACCTATATTATATTATTTAAAAACCTATGTCAATAGTGGGTATTTAAAATTTATAATATCTATTACAAACAAAAATCTCGAGTTATATCGTTTCTAGATATAACTCGAGCTTTATTTAAATTATGTGTATTAAACAAACACTAGTATTGGTAATATTTTTATTCGTGAGGTGTTGTATAGTTAATATCTTGTGCCTTGTAACTTTCACCATGAGCTAATACATGAACGATGGTTTCCAATGTGGCACGTACAGTTTCAACAGCCATGCTTGGTTGATTTGGTTTATCCACCACTTGGGATGGCAAGTATGGGATGTGCATAAAGCCCGCCTTAATATTGCCCTTTTGCGCGGCATAGTGACATACACCATACATCAAGTGGTTGCATACGAAGGTTCCCGCTGTATTGGAGACCTTAGCAGGAATACCGTTTTGATGTAACGCATTGACGATATTTTTTATGGGCAATGTCGCAAAATAGGCACTAGGGCCATCGGCTACAACAGGCTCATCTTCCGGTTGGTTGCCCCCATTATCTGGGATGCGAAAATCGTCGCAGTTAATAGCAACGCGTTCCACTGTAATATCAGGACGACCACCTGCTTGACCTACACACAGGATAAAATCTGGTTGGCACTGTTCAGCTGCTGCTTTTACAGTATCAACAGATTTATAACGAATGGTAGGAACCATTTGTGTCACTACCTTGTAATCACCATCGGTATAACCATCCATTGTTTTGACCGCTTCCCAAGCCGGATTAATAGGTTCACCGCCAAATGGATCAAAGCCGGTAATTAAAATTGTTTTCATCACACTACCTCATAACGATATCTTATGGTTCATTAGAATAATCAAGCATGATACATAACCTTACAAGATATATCATATAGTTTCATAAGCATATCGTACTTTCACAAAAGGGTTAAATAAAGTAATACATTAATAGAATATTCAATACGAGCATGATTAATGCAATTGGAAGTTGTGCTTTAATAACGCCGTATTGGTCGCGCATTTCAAGGAGCGCTACCGGTACGATGTTAAAGTTGGCGGCCATAGGTGTCATCAAAGTACCGCAATAGCCAGCAAGCATTGCTATAGCACCAACAGCCGCAGGGTTCGCACCATGAGCTACAACGAGCATTGGGATACCGATGGCACTTGTAATCATCGCAAATGCGGCAAATGCGTTACCCATGATCATTGTGAAGATAACCATACCAATGCAATATGCCACAACAACGAGGAATACATTATCTGCTGGTACTACACTTGCGACTGCACTAGAGATAAGTTTACCAACGCCAGCCAAATTAAATAGATACCCAAGAGCCGCTAATAACTGGGACAAAATTGCAGTCCAACTGATAGCATCGATAAGACGACGACCTTCATGGAAACCTTGGTTAAGTTCGCCCTTTGTAATAAAAAGAGCAGCACACATAGCTATGATTGCGGCAATACCTAGACCAACAAGAGCGCCTAACTTAGTAAAGAAACCAATGAAGAATGTAATAATACCAACAAGTAACGCTGGTACAAAGATTACATTACCAATACGAATAGCTTCGCCTTTTTTGAATTCGATAGGAGACTCAAAGTAATGGCCTTTGCCGAGTTGTTTTACTAATACGATAGCTGCCATAGCAATGACAAGCCAGCCATTAATTTCCTTGGAGAGATAAGAACCAAAGATAAAGGATACGCTATATAAGAGCCAAAATAAGCCTGTACCAATACGATATTTATGTTCTTTATCTAGAAATGATTGAATAGCAAAGATAAATAGAATAATCCCTACGAGAAGATATACATAATCTAAGGGCTGCATTTTATAGAATATTTCTAACATATTATTCAGCCTCCTCCTTCAATTCTTCTGGTGTAACAAGAATATTTAACTCATTAGGTACTAATTTACCAGCTTTCATATCCGCTTCGTCACGAGCTACAGAGGCTTGAATTGTTTTATCAAAGATAATAAAGCGAATAAAGTTAACGATATAAGCACAAACAGCAGTTGGCAATCCGTACAATACCATATCTGTTAATTCTACAGAATAACCTAATTGTTCCATAACGCCTTTGATGAGTAATAACCCACCAGCAGCAAGGAATAAGTTTTGACCGAAGAAGTTACCTATATTATCTGCAGAAGCAGCCACACCGCGCACCTTATCAAGCGTACGTTGAGATACTGGGCGGCCTTGTGCTACCGCAGCTTCACTCATAGGAGCGATCAATGGACGAACCATGGCAACCATACCGGACATGTTAATGCCAAAGGCTACAGTTACTTGACGCACAAATAAGTAAATCATAAAGATACGACCTGCCGTAGCAGCGTTGATCTTGCTAATTAAAATTTCTGCCCGTTCACGCAAGCCGTGACGTTCCATAAGACCGATAACAGGTAAAATCAAAATAAATAATGACATATAACGATTTTTAACAAAGGCCTCTCCAATAGCACCAACGATATCGTTAATACTGAGACCACCTGCCAGGCCTGTTACAAAGCCTGCGGCTACGACAACTAACAAGGCATTAAAGCGCAGCATCAGACCGATGACCATCACTAAAATACCAGACAAAATCAACATATGGACACATCCTTTCTACAAATCATCCATAACACATATAACCATAAAGATACGTTATATGTATATATTATATACTGAATAGTCATAATCTTACACAAAAAAATACCTTGTATCTAAATTTAGTGAATGTCCCTGATCTGCGATCAGAGCATAAAACACTCAAATAGAGTACAAGGTAATTTACGTAATTAATATAACGTTTTCTTAATTAATTTAATTCTTTCTTGAATAATATAGTTGTATGCTGTTTTCCTCTAAAATGAACCTTATCATACGCCGTAAACCCAAAGGATTCATACATTTTAGGCAACCACGGATGCTCCTTAGCCGTTCCTAATGTAACAATATGTGTTTTAAACTGTTCTTTTAAAAGCTCCTCTGCATAGCCCAAGACTTCCCGTGCATATCCTTTGCCTTTGAAAGCTGGCGCCGTTACAAAATGAGCAATATGCGGATATTTATCCGGCGTTGAGTATTTCACCCAAGGCATACAAAACGTAATAGAACTAACTAATTGCCCATCAATATACAAGCCGTATACAGGATAATTTTCAATCCATTCCTTAGATTCCTCTTCCGTAAAATCAATGGCATCGAAGCTAATGGGATAGTCTTTTATAGCTGCGTAACCGTCGATTAATACCTTATGATATTCTGCTGTGTCTGCAACTGTTAATTGTCTAAATTCTTTCATAGTCTTTCCCTCATATCTATATTTTTATTCACAAACTACGAATATTAATTCACTTTGTGAAAGTAATTATACACCTATATGTATTTATTTGCAATATAATTACATAAATATTATATGAAATTATAATATCCATAAAGAAAATCGCATATGCAATAATGTAATACGTGCACCAGGCCTCGGCTATACTAAGCATCAGATAAATTAAAGGCCCAAATTTCAACAAAAAGAGAATTTGTATAAAAATAAGCATAATACAATTAAAATCTCAATCAAAGACTTTATACTCTCTAACCCTGATTGACGCATTCGTATAAAATCAGCACAATACCACAAAAAGATTTAGACAAAAAAACAGGATATATCTAAGATACATCCTGTTTTGAGCTTTTACAAACTCTATAAAATTTAATCCTATTGATTATTGTATATACGGGAACCGTATACGTCACGTTCGTTTTTAGGTTCGTTGTTAACGCGAACACGTTCAGTTTTATGACGATCGTTATCATCACCAGAAATACGGTCAACACGGAAGTGGTTAAGACGAATATTTTGTAATTCAGGACCGAATTCATTCAATGCACGTTTCATGTTTTCGTCAATAGGAGCACCATTTTGAAGTGCACGGTACAACATTGTAGCAAATTCGTAACGAGTCATCTTAACATCGCCTTTGAATGTGCCATCAGGGTAGCCAACAAGGATACCATTACCAGCCAATTGACTAATATATTGGTAAGCCCAGTGATTGCGAGGAACGTCTGGGAATTCAGCAGTTTTGCTTGGATCAATTGCATGTGGAGTCAAGATTTGTAACAAGTTATTATATTTGTTTTCCATATCTTGAAGACGTGCGTTCAATTCAGCAATTTCACGACCCATAGCTACGCGGGAACGGGATTCAGGGGAACGTTTACCAAGACGGATGGATACACCTGCGTTCAATTGAGTTTCACCAGTACCTACAGTGCCACCAACGGAGAACATTGTATCTTCGTTAGGACGGTAGAATGCGCCCAATGCGGCGGAGTTAGCATTATGGTAGTGACCATAACCAGCAGCAATTGTCCATTTGTCATCTGGGTTGAAGTCCAATGGGTGTAATGCAGCCAATGCAGCAGAACCTGCACCTACTTTATTAACGCGTCTTTCAACAGTACCAACGCGATTAGTCAAGTTCTTAATATTGTTATTAATTTGGCCAGGTGTGGAATTGTTGATTTGTGTTTGTAAATCATTAGCTACGGAATATAATTGGCTACCGTTTACAGCATCTGTAGAAGTAGCGGAAAGCTCACCAGGAGCGACATTTTTAAGTTGACGTTCAGCACCAGCTTTACCTACTGATACGGAGCCTTTAGCTGCGGAACCTACGCCAGCAAAGCCACCAAAGGTATGACCAGCGATGGTTGCACTACTTTGAGCTGTAGCTTCACTTGTAGTAGAACCTGTGCCTAATGCGATAGAGTTTAAATGTGTTGCATTTGCATGATCACCGATCGCCATAGCGTAGTCAGCTGTAGCACTCGCATCAGAACCAAACGCATTAGAACGCACATTAGTTGCCTGTGCACCAGCGCCAAATGCTTGAGCATGATCACCAGATGCAAGGGCAGAGGAACCCATAGCAACAGAATGATTATTAGTTGCTTGTGCGCTAGAACCAATCGCATTAGATTTATAGCCAGATGCTAACGCTTCATAGCCAATAGCTTGTGAGCGAACTTCGGAAGCCTTTGCACGTGTACCAATAGCAGTAGACCATGTACGTTGTGCTTCAGCAGAATGACCAATAGCAATAGATTCATTCATCAACGCTTTGGAAGAATTCCCCATTGCTAATGCAGAGGTACCTGCTGCAGTATTGTTAACACCTATAGCGACAGAATTACTTTTCCAGTCACCAGTTCTCTTTGTAGCATCATCTGGCTCATTTTCATAATCACGATCACGGAAGTTTGCATCAGATTCTTTTACAGTATTACCACTACCATACGCAACTGCATTATTAGCACCTGTAACAACATTAGTGTTGTCCATTACAACAGAAGCAGCGTCTACTGGATTAACATTCGCACCAACAGCAGTGACAGCAGCCAATACAGCAAATGCTAATTTTTTGGAATGTTTCATTTCTCTCATCTTACACCCTCACTAAATTAAAAAATTATCCAAATTACAATACAATTTTTCATTCTCTCTATGTTCCGTCTCTCACCTCGGTCTGAACAGGCGCATATTCTAAATTAGCATAAAGAAATACCCCTAATCAGTTTAAGAAAAATTTATATTGTCGATTACCCGCATAGCATATCAAAGTTTTACGATATACACAACCCTTTTTTCTAACACAAATCAAATTAACAAGTTTTTATACCTATCTAAATCCGCTTTATTCCTAGCTTTATAGGGAAATAAATTTTACTCATTATTTTCCCTTATGAGTTAAATTTTTCGCAACTTTGTAAACTTTTCTCATGTAACAAACTGTATAACTTATAAATAAATAACCACCTTATAAGTACGCAAAATATACCTTTTACCCTTATTATACCCCATTCACACTTAATTCATGAATTATATGTGAATTAAACTATTTTGTATATTTAATCAATAACTTATCATTTTATTATAATTTTATATCTCTATAACAATAGTATCTACCAGTACAAATTAACCTACAAATAAATGCTAACAAAAGCATTGTAAGAATAAACATGACAAATATGATTTATATTGACCAATATTTTATGTATATAATCAAAGAAAGAAAGCCCCTACTCTTCATGAAGATAGGGGCTTTATAACAAGAATCTTTCTTTAATATATGTAATTATGCTAATAATGCACTTACAAGTGCTTCTGCTTTATTAAAGTCGGATTCTTCTGGGTTCCAGTTGCATTTGATTTCAGGTTCTACTACAGAGAATCCATATTTAGTCAACTCTTCACGGAGTACCTTTGTAGATTCACCAGACCAACCATAGGTACCGAATACAGCAGCCTTTTTATTTTTAAATTTCAACTCACGCAAGAAATCGAGCCAACCAGCTACGGAAGATAATACGCTATTACCTACTGTTGGGGACCCTACAGCAATGGCTTTAGACTTAAAAACTTCCGTCATGATGTCATTTTTATTGGTTTTGCTAATGTTAAAAATCTTAACACGTGTTTCAGGGGATTGTTTCGCAATTTCTTCAGCAATCTTATGGGCCAATTTCTTGGTGCCATCCCACATCGTGTCGTATACAATTGTGACTTGGTCTTCTTGATACGCTTGAGACCATTCATAGTATTTTTCTACGATTTGCATTGGATTTTCGCGCCAAATTGCACCATGACTTGTAGCGATGATATCGATTGGCAAATTGAGTTTTTGAATTTCTTCAACTTTGGCTTTTACCAATGGAGAGAATGGGTTCAAGATATTAGCGTAATACTTCATCGCCTCTTCCCATAGACGGCATTGATCCGCCTTGTCTGCCCACAGTTCTTCTACGGCAAAATGTTGACCGAATGCATCGTTGGAGAACAAGATATTGTCCCCTGTCATATACGTCGCCATGGAATCAGGCCAGTGAAGCATGCGCATTTCTACGAACACCAAGGATTTTCCGTTTCCAACATCTACGGAATCCCCTGTTTTAACGGTTTTAAAGTTCCATTCAGGGTGATGATATTGACCAACCAAGGACTTAACAGCATTTTCCGTACAATAAATAGGCGTATTAGGGATTTTTTCCATTAAAGCAGGCAAAGAGCCGCTGTGATCTACTTCGCCGTGGTTACATACGATGAAATCAATCGTATTCAAATCAATTTCAGATTCCAAATTATCAATGAACTCAGAGGAATGAGGTTTCCATACAGTATCAATGAGGACCGTCTTCTCCTCTTCAATCAAATAGGCATTTTGGCTAGACCCATTATTAATGGTGTAATCGGAACCGTGAAACTCTTGCAATTCCCAGTCGATTTTACCAACCCATGATACGTTGTTTTTAATGTGCTTTCTCATAATAACCTCCATGTTCTGTGAAAGTAAATATACTCACCTCATATCTTTTAATGAGTCTATAAAGGCCCACAGATGAGAGGAGCAACTTTCACCGGTATTACCCAATATATGGCCCCATGTTGTATCAATAGATACAACACAAATCGGTCATTAACTATGGTTCTATTATACGGACATCACATAATGAAGTCTGTACCTGTAGGTACAGATTTGAGAATTATTATAAAAACCACTCATAGGTAATCACATGCCGTACATTAGTACACATCGATTTCCCATGAGTGGTTACGAGTATATGTAATTATATGATTATTTATTACCCGATTTAGATAGTCCAGGGATAGCTTTATAGATATATAATGCAATATATCCATCAACCAAACTATGAACGATGGTGCCGCCGCCTACAAGAACAAATACAACGTAGATGAGATCAATGTTTGGCATCGTAGTTGTAGTATAGAACAATAGGCATGCTAGTACCTCACCAATAGCGTGAACGATAGCACAAGCAAGGTTAAACGCAACAAAGGATAGAGCCCCTGTTAATACGCCTGGATGATGTTTAATATAGTAAGCCCCCATCAAGGCAAAGATGATATGAGATGCAGCACGCATAACGATAACAAGTGGGAAGCCTGCTACAAAGAAGCCGAGCGTAGAACCTATGACAACACAAGCTGCCATCTTACGAGATAAGAACATGGCCAGGAATATAGGAACATGACTCGCCAATGTATACGATGCCGGTGGAATCACAACTTTCAAAGGCATCACAATAGGAATCATAATGGCTAATGCCATCAATAAAGCAGTAATGGTTAAATTTCGATACATCGAAGAATTCATAAAGGCCTCCTTAAAGAATATCTTGCCATACATCTACCAATATAGCACTCTAATATATGAAGAGCAACTACACATACCGCTAGGCGTCCCACAAAAAAGAGAGGGCCTTACAACCCTCTCTTATTTAATTAGACAAATATATTATAATATCTGTATTTTAACACTTATGGTACGATTTTGAAAATGACGTAACTCACGTTAATAACTTTGAGGAATCTTAATTCATTGCTTTTATAAACGTTCGATTACGGCTTGTGCCATTTCTGTGGTACCAACTCGTTTTAAGCCTTCGCGGTAGATATCTCCTGTACGGTAACCATCAACGAGCACTTGTTCTACAGCTTTTTCAATAGCGTCAGCCACTTGAGGTAAATCAAGGGAGTGACGGCACATCATAGCGGCAGACAAGATTGTGCCCAATGGATTCGCCAAATTTTGGCCCATGATGTCTGGTGCGGAACCGTGGATTGGCTCATACAATGCTGTGCCTGTACCCATGGATGCAGATGGTAAAAGCCCGATAGAACCAGAGATAACCGCGCCTTCGTCGGACAAGATATCGCCGAACAAGTTTGTCGTAACGATAACATCGAACTGAGCAGGATTTACAACAAGTTGCATCGCTGTGTTATCCACATAGAAGTAATCTGTTGCAATATCTGGATTAGCAGCCGCTTTCTCTTGCGCGATTTTACGCCACAAACGAGAAGACGCCAATACGTTTGCTTTATCTACGGATACGACCTTTTTGTTACGTTTACGAGCTGTTTCCATAGCGATATCCATGATGCGTTCTACTTCATAACGGCTGTATGTTTCTTTATCCCAAGCGAACTCATTAGCACCTTCACCTTGTGCCTCTTCACGTTCACCGAAATAAATACCGCCAGTTAACTCACGAACGATAACGAAATCTACATCTTGTACGAGCTCCTTTTTAAGCGGAGAATACTCTTGCAAAGATGGATAAATTTTTACAGGACGCAAGTTACAGAACAAACCAAGCTCCTTGCGAAGACCTAGGATTGCCTTTTCAGGACGGATAGACGGATCTACATTATCCCATTTAGGACCGCCAACAGCACCAAGCAATACAGCATCAGCATTTTTACAAGCCTCGATAGTATCCTCAGTCAAAGGCACGCCGTATGCATCAATAGACGCACCGCCCGCTTTCTTATCAATCCAATTAACCTTTATACCGGCTTTCTCAAAAGCCACATCACACACAGCCTTCGCTGCAGCAATAATCTCAGTACCGATACCATCACCGGGGATCAATACGATATTCTTTTCGCTCATCTTACCTCTCCAATATATAGTAAATACTCATAGATGAACCACAACCCCATCAGCTTTTATTCCACTATTTAATTCTATATGCCGGGGTCGAACCTTCACACTCTCGAGAGGCGAATGCTCGTCGAAAACGACTTTGGCCCTGCGGAGGCCGCAGGCCGAAGTCAGACCCGGCCAGTGGAGGCTTGAGATGAGTGTTCGGCTCGCCCCTATTTGCGGTTTTTCGCAAAGTTCACAAGACCGCCAGCTGCCGCAATGTCTTGAATGAATTGTGGCAATTCAGTCCCTTGGTATTGTTCGTTTTTCGTCAAGTTGTACACGATACCTTTAGACAAGTCTACGCCTATAGCATCGCCTGCATCGATACGATCAACTTGTTCACCGATTTCCACAACTGGTAAACCGATGTTGATAGCATTACGGAAGAAGATACGTGCAAAGGAGTGTGCTATGATAACAGGCACGCCTTTGGCTTTAATAACGCCCGGTGCATGTTCACGAGAAGAACCACAACCAAAGTTTTTACCAGCTACCATGATTTCGCCGGCTTTCACATTAGGAGCAAATGTTGTATCAATATCTTCCATCGCATGTTCAGCCAATTCGTTCCAATCAGCAATCGCCAAGTAACGAGCCGGAATGATTACGTCTGTATCTACATCGTCGCCGTAGCGCCAGATTTTCTTGCTTTCAAAATCCATATTAAACCTCCTCAGGGCCTGCAATGCGGCCTAATACAGCACTTGCTGCCGCCACATAAGGGCTTGCCAAATATACTTCAGAATCAACGTGACCCATACGACCACGGAAGTTACGGTTTGTTGTGGAGACGGTGCGTTCCCCTGCAGCCATAATACCCATGTAACCGCCTAGACAAGGACCACATGTTGGCGTGGACACAGCGCAATCAGCTTGAATGAAGATGTCTAACAACCCATCTTTCATAGCTTGGTCGTATACATCTTGGGACCCAGGGATTACGATACAACGAACGAATGGAGCCACCTTGCGACCTTTGAAGATTTCCGCAGCTGCTACCAAGTCTTCGTAACGGCCATTTGTACAAGAACCGATAATAACTTGATCGATTTTAATATCTTTGTCGATTTCGTTGATGTAATGCGTATTGGATGGCAAATGAGGGAATGCTACAACTGGTTGCAATTTGGACAAATCAATTGTAATAGTTTGAGCATACACCGCATCAGTATCTGGAGTGATTGGCTCAACAGGGCGATTTACACGACCTTTGATGTATTCTTCAGTAATTGCATCATAAGGGAATACGCCACATTTACCGCCCGCTTCGATAGCCATGTTACAAATTGTAAGACGGTCAGCCATAGTCATATGTTGTACGCCTTCGCCGGCGAATTCAAGAGCCATGTAACGAGCGCCGTCTACACCGATTTGACCGATTAAATCGAGGATTACGTCCTTACCAGTTACCCATTTATTAGGTTTGCCGATAAGTTCAACCTTGATAGTTTCAGGCACTTTGAACCAAGTTTTACCTTCTGCCATAGCAACACCTGCATCAGTGGAGCCTACGCCTGTGGAGAACGCATTCACCGCACCATATGTACAAGTATGGGAGTCAGCGCCGATCATCATTTCACCAGGACCGATAAGCCCTTTTTCTGGCAAAATAACGTGCTCAATACCCATACGACCAACTTCAAAGTAGTTCGTAATGCCATGTTCGCGTACGAAATCGCGCATTACTTTCGCTTGTGTAGCGGATTGAATATCTTTATTTGGCGTAAAGTGGTCAGGCACCAAGTAGATTTTATGACGATCAAATACAGGTTTGCCAATTTTTAAAAACTCTTTGCGAGCCGGTGGGAATGTGATGTCGTTCATCAATACCGCATCCAAATGACACTCGATGATTTGTCCTGGCTTTACAACATCAAGACCCGCGTGACGAGCCATATTCTTTTCAGTAATGGTCATACCCATATTATTCTTCCTCCTGTTGTTCTAGCTCCATAGCTAGGAATACTGAGTTTACTGCATTAATATATGCATTTACACTTGATTTAACGATATCGGTGCTGATACCACGACCATGGTACAAGCGACCGTTATATTCTACCTTGAGAGTTGCTTCCCCAAGGGCATCTTTACCAGCTGTTATAGCGCGGATTTGGTAGTCTTTCAAACTGATTGGCAAGCCAACCACACGTTCAACCGCTTTAAGGGATGCGTCTACTGGGCCATCACCAACGGCTGCATCGGCTTTTTCACCTTCTGGAGTCATGAGACGAACGTCAGCATAGGCATAGCCTTTTTCGCCCAATTTGTAGTATTGAGCCACGAGTTCGAATGCTTTTTTGTGATGTAAGTTATCTACTACAAGGGCTACGATATCATCATCGTATACTTGTTTTTTGCGGTCCGCCAATTCTTTGAATTTACCAAAGAGATCATTGATTTTCTCTTCTGTGAAAGATTGAAATCCAAGTTTTGCCAAATGATCGGCAAAGGCATGACGGCCAGAGTGTTTACCCAATACGAGATCTGTTTTTTCAGCACCTACGGACTCAGGCGTCATGATTTCATACGTTTCAGGGTTGCTCATCATACCATGTTGGTGAATACCAGACTCATGAGCAAAGGCGTTAGAACCTACGATTGGTTTATTTGGAGGAACTACAACACCTGTTAAACGGCTCACAAGTTTAGATACTTTCGTAAATTGTTTTGTATCAATATTCACTTGAAGGTCATCGAAATAATCATGGCGTGTTTTAAGAGCCATAACAACCTCTTCAATTGCTACATTACCTGCACGTTCACCTAGACCATTAATTGTGCCTTCTACTTGACGTGCACCTGCTTTAATAGCAGCTAACGTATTCGCATTGGCAAGGCCTAAGTCGTCATGGCAGTGAACAGAGATGATGGCATTTTCAATACCTGGTGTATGTTCTTTAATATAACGGATTTTGTCACCAAATTCGTTAGGGTTCATATACCCCACGGTATCTGGCACATTAATAATTGTAGCGCCACCAGCAATGGCAACACCAAATACTTGGCACGCGAAATCTAAATCAGAGCGTGCTGCATCTTCACCGGAAAACTCGATTTCATCAACTTTACCTTTTGCATACGCCAATACAGATTTAACCTTATCCAAAACCTCTTGGCGAGTCATTTTTAATTTATATTCCATATGAAGTTCGGAAATAGCAATGAACACATGTAAACGGCTGCGTTCCGCATCTTTCAACGCATCAATCGCTTTTTGTACGTCCTTTTCATTAGCACGTGCCAACGCACAAATTGTTGCACCTTTCACTTCGCGTGCAATCGTTTGTACCGCTTCAAAATCTCCAGGGGATGCAGCTGGGAAGCCAGCCTCGATTACGTCGATGCCGAGGCGTACTAGGCCTTTCGCAATTTCAATTTTTTCAGGAGTTTGTAAAGACACACCTGGTGTTTGTTCCCCATCACGAAGGGTTGTATCGAAGAAATATACGCGATTCTGTTCCATAATAGCCACCTTTTCTATCCTCATAAAACATAACACTTTATTATATCTATCCATAGTGAAAGTTTGTAACATCACCAATGTCGACATCATATATATCAGTGCTTTTACTAGACTTTTACAATAAAAAAAGCCCCTCAGAACAACCGTCGTTGCTCAAAGGGGCGTTATATTCATAACACGGTACCACCCTAATTGGGACTCGTTTCGGGTATAACGGAACCACCGTCGATGACTACTGACGTTCGCCACCGAAGCTCACGGGAGAGTGTCAGCATACAACCTCTATTGCCTCGCACCAGCCGGCAACTCTCTGAAAGCAGGATTTGTAAACCTTTATACCCGTTCATCGCTTGATTTAAGATATAAGGGTATTGTACTGTATTCTATAGACTTATGTCAATTAGGATATGATGAAGATTAAAAATCATGCCTTTAATAAGACACCAAAATAATTAATAATTCCTCTAGAAGGACCATCTTTCATAGAGTATAATAAAATTAGTTAGATTTAATATCGTTTTCTAACCATTAATAAACTTATATTAAACTACAACACTAATCTATTTTCTTACAGATTACAATCATATTCTAGGGGATTTATGAGTAAAGTTGATAAAATTGGGACATTTAGTAAAAAAATTATCGATTTATTAAATCTTGATATACCAGAGTACACTAAAATTTACATTGGTGATCAAAATAGAGAACATATGGAGAAGAAACATCCTCATGACTATCAGTATTATCATCATCTAATCCCAGATATTATAAGCAATCCGGATTATGTTGGTATTGAACATAAGAACAACTCTATTGAGTATATAAAAGAAGTCTCTATGGATCCAAATGTAATTATCAAGATAGCTATACGGGTTTCTTTAAATGGTAAATACTTTGTTCGCACAATGTATAATATCTCAGATCATAAAATCCAAAGCGCCTTAAACAAAGGCTATCTATTTAAAGTAGAAAACTAATATTAACCTTTGACAAATACACCTCTTCTAACTATAATTAAATTAACAAGTGAATCAGAGGACAGAACGGGCAGCTGTCGCCGGATGGATTTAATCCTGATTAGGAGATGTGGGAGTGTCACCCCACCTATTCACACATATGTTAAGAGGAATGTAATTACATTCCTCTTTTTTATACATAAATAAATTAAATTAAGAGACTACAATAGATATATAAAATAAGAAGTATGTATAAAACTAGCATATCTATTTTGTTAGTAGCTAATACAATAAAAATAGCAGGGCAGCGCCCCTGCTATTTTTCATTCAATTGAAAATATTGTATCTCCATAAGGTGATTCCGTTACATATTATACGCGTATTTGGTACTTTTCCATAATTTCATTACCACCACTTTCTATATATGATAGCTTTGAAATCCTATAATCTTCTGTTTTCATAAGAGCTCCATTATTTTCTACTATCAAGCACACCATAGAAAACTGTATATTGCTATTTTGGTTAAGTATCTTTTGCTATATTATTAAAAGCAATTAGCCTTAATAAGTAAAGGTCCCTCGAAGCGTCTAGTTCGAGGGACCTTGTAGTTAATTGCACAACTATCAATTGCCTATCTATAATATACTACACTCAAAGTGTGTTTTCAATATTCTACACTCTTAATCATTTCTCTAACCCGTTCAATAGAAATAGGCTCATTAAATAAGAATACATAGTTCTGCCCCTCATGTTCCCAAGATGCTAAGTATAAAGAGTTATATACCATTCTATAGCTCACTGTCATACCATTTACAACATCTGTTTGCTCTGGCAAGTAACCCTTATAGTCACCTGCGATATTACCTGATACTGTTGATACGCGATACTTTATATACTTTGGTATATCATCTACACGGTCAAAGTATTTTTCTTTTAAAAGCTCATGATAAGCATACACTACTTTTAATACATCATGATCTACAACAGCCACATGTATAGAATACACCCCCTCTATTCCACTTGATAACTACGGATTGAAGTTCAAATGTTGCTTAGCCTCATGTACAGTATCAAATACCTCTAGTGCTTGTCCTTTATGAGTGCTTTTATAATCGCTATCAGTTATAGTACAACTGCCACGTCCATCGGGGCAAGGAAACTCATTTCGAGCACCATAAGGCTAAGCATAAATCGAATTACCATTGAGACGGAGCCGCATCAAATCATCTGCGGAGGCGATATTGATAGAACTTATGAAAGCTATTGCAACCAATACACATACAACTCTTTTCATCTATTCCACCTTTATATTTTAAAGACTTCTGTATACGCCGAGACAAAGTCTTTATACGGTCAATGCACTGAAATCAGCTAAAATTTGAGCTACATCTTTACCTAATATTATGAACAAAGATAATGTATAAACCTTATCATACCACGCTTCAATTATATCATCAGCCATCCCGGAAAGATGTTGCTCTCCATTATTATGACGAATATTTAGTTTATTATACATTTGAAATAACTTATCTAAAGCTAAAACTTTATTACTCTCTACCTTTAATACTCCTTGTAATTCTCTATTATGATTTAACTCCTTTCTCCAGGGCTCTAATAACGCTGCAATTTTTATAAGAATTTCTTTCTTTCGTTCTATATTCCCCTTATTAGAGAAATGATTATACTCAAGAATACTCAAAGCTTCTTTTATATCGGCAAATTCTGTCACAATCTGTGCGGCCTCATTAGCAAATACGTTATTTTCTACAATAATTTGTCTATCATCAACAACAATGAACTTATATCCCAAAGAGGAGATAACTTTTTCAATCTGACATTTAATAAGTTGCTTTTGGCTCACTATATCTTCATTACCTAAATCATCTAACATAGTAATTAAATCTATATACATTTCAGAATATAAAAAGTATTTATCAAACTCTGAAATATCAAAACATTCCATATAAATAGCATTAAGTAATTCTTGAAGGGATAAAAAATGTTCTCTTCTCTTATAATACTTAGCAAAATTGCCAGAAACTAAATCATGCAAAGAAAACGATTTCCCCCTATAGTAACAACAATCTTGACTAAACAAATTATTCAACTTTTGCAACTCTGTATTAATATCTACTTCCGAGTCTTTTAACAAGTCAAAAAAAGTTCTTCTCATATATACCACGTCTCCCCATACAACACTATTTTCCAGCATTCTTATCTGCTACTAGCTGTGTAGTTTCTGGTTGTACTAAGTCAAACATTCCATGCATCATCTTTTCTGGTAAAGCATGATTCATAACATTATGTTCCACACGACTATAAATAGCATTACCAAGAGCATCACGAATATCCTTAAATAGTTTTTCGTCCTTTAACAACACCTTAAGGAATTCTTCATTAGCTCTAAATCTTTTAGCAACGATACTTATGAACTCTTGGTCAAACAGTATTTTGAATGTTTTATACCCATTATTACGGATATAGTCACGCCATTTAGGATCTTTTGCAATATCTTGTTCTATTTGCAATATTACTTTATCCATTTCTGTAAACTCAGTACCATAGCGCTTATTAAACTCTTCAATAATCTCGTTAATCGTTGTAACCAAGCTATTTTTACGACCTACTTTACCGGTAATAGGTTGTAATCCATTTTCTTGTGGTACTAAATCAATCGGTCCATGTGAGCCCTTTTCCAATCGATAATACTCGAGCATTATCTTGTCATCTAAATCAACATGGTCTTGATGTTCTTTTGGTAGTTGAATAGCAAGGAACTTGGCATAGATACTGAAGGTATGGAGTTCTTTATCAAATAGTCTACAAACTTGTGTGATGAAGGAGTATAAGCGATTAAAATGTTGTAGAGTCCCTTTAAAAATATCTCGATCAGCTTCCTCTAAGGATTCAAAGCGTTTAATGGCTGGCATAATATACGATTGAAGTTTCCCTAAATCTCCCATCGTTTGATTTTGGCTTTGATAGAATAGTTCTCCAAATTGTTCTATATCATGTAAATCATAGACATTGAACTTATCTAAAGTTGATTTAACATCATATAGCGTATTAGGATCTGTTTCTTTATCTAGCTTAGTTTCTTGATAGAATGGTGCGAAGGAGCTCAAAATATCATCTTCACTATTAACAAAGTCTAATACAAATGTATCTTGTTTGCCTTTCATAGTTCTATTAAGGCGAGATAGTGTCTGAACAGCTTTTACCCCTGAAAGCTTTTTATCCACAAACATGGTATGCAACAAAGGCTCATCAAAACCAGTCTGATATTTCTCTGCAACGATGAGCATGCCATATTCATCGTTATGGAATGTGCCTGGTAAGGCTTTTTCCTTAATGTGATTGCCTTCTTTATCTATATTCAAAGACTCTTCCGTATAGGTTCTCCCATTATCATCAATCTCACCAGAAAAGGCTACCAACACTTCCAAATATGGACGTTCCATTTGCTCTATCTGACGACGAAACTCTTGAACATAGCGAACTGCATGTAATCTTGATGGTGTAACAACCATGGCCTTGGCACGACCACCAATCTTATGTCTAGTAACATCCATAAAATGGCGTAACATAACCGCTGTTTTTTGCGTAATATTATGTGGATGCAAGGTTTGGAATTTACGAATAGCTTTCATTCCAGCCGCTGAATCCAATTCAATATCAACATCAACAAGACTTGCTATTTTATAGTATGTATTATAGGTCATGTAATTCTTTAAGACATCAAGAATGAAACCCTCATCTATAGCTTGTTGCATAGAGTAGATATGGAACGGATGATATTCACCCATTTCATCACGAGTACCAAATAATTGCAAAGTCTTTGCTTTAGGCGTTGCAGTAAACGCAAAGAAAGACAGATTATCATGCTGGCCTTGTGAGACTAGCTCCTTAACGAGTTTATCCTCTTCATCTAAAGCATTTTCCTCATCTTCATATGCCCAGTCAGCATATTCTTGAAGCGCCTTTTCTGTATTTGCAAGGGCTTGTTTTAACTTACGTGCAGCGGATCCAGTTTGAGAAGAATGTGCTTCATCTACAATTACAGCAAAGTTACTACTTTGCGCTTTCACCTCTTCATAAATAACAGGGAATTTTTGTAATGTAGTAATGATAATAGGCGTACCACTTTCAATAGCCTCTTTTAACTGTTTAGAGGTCTTATCCACACGTTGTATAACCCCTGGAGTATGGTCAAATTGAGAAACCGTATTCTGTAGTTGACTATCCAAAACCTTTCGATCAGTTACAATAATTGTAGACCGAAAAATCTTCTTATCATCCTTGCCATGCAAACCAGACAAGCGATGAGCTAACCAAGCAATAGAATTAGACTTACCAGAGCCAGCAGAGTGTTGAATCAAGTAATTGTGCCCTGCGCCATTCTCTTTTGCATGGTCTAACAACTTTGTTACTACATCTAACTGGTGAAAGCGTGGAAAAATCAATATTTCATCAGTAATATTACCAGCACTATCTTTCACAACGGATAAATGCATATATTTTTGCAAAATTTCTAACAATTTATCTCGTTGAAGAACAGATTCCCATAAGTAGGATGTATCATACGTATCCAAATTAGTAGGATTGCCAGCACTTCCGACATTGCCAGCACCATTGGAACCTTGATTAAATGGAAGGAAGTACGTGCTACTGCCATTTAATTTTGTTGTCATATGCACTTGTGTTAAATCTACTGCAAAATGAACTAACACACGGCGATTAAACTTAAAGATTTGATCTTTATTAGATCTATCAAATTTATATTGAGAAATCGCATTAGTTGCATTCTGCCCAGTGAACTGACATTTTAATTCCATACTAACAATAGGGATACCATTTAAGAATAAAACAATATCTACACTATTGTTATTTGATACAGAATAATGTAACTGCCGAGTGCAATGGAATATATTGGACTCATATTGTGCTCTTGCAGTATCATTCATGGAAGTCTCTGGTTTCCAATACACAACTCGGAAGGTAATGCCTCTATCCTTAAATCCATGGCGTAAAACAGATAGTAAACCATCATGCTCTACAGTGTCATTGAATCGCTTTAAAAATTGCTGTTCACAAGAGGCTCCATATAACTTTGTATACCGCTCTCATTTCTTTGGTTGGCTTTGTTTTATAAAAGCCAATAAGGTATCAGTATCAAGAGCCAATTCGCGATTAAATACCTGCGGATTGCCTTTTACATATCCGCCTGTAGTACATAAAAATGATTCAATATCATCTTCAAAACGCTTTTCTCTTACATTAAATTCAGACATGAGGTATCTCCTTTTTACCAGTTACTACTTCGTAAATTAAGGATTTCTTATATTCAATAAGAGTATCAATAATAGTCAGCTTATGAGAAATTACTTTATCAATAAAGTCACATTTTTGCTCTAGATATGCAACTATTTTTAACTGTTCTTCAATAGGAGGTACTAAACAAGATACAGCCTTGAACATCTTTTGTGTAATACTATACACTTTCGTTCCATTCGCATTCTTCCGCAATTGACTACGCCAAATATCTGTCAAAAACAGAAATGCTAAATACTTTGTACATATACTTTCATCTGAACAGCGCGCAACTAAAGTATGATAACCTGCGTATAATTCGTTTGAAGAATCTATATGAATACAATTACCTACACCCTCAAGATCTTCAGATGTATCAGCAAACACAAAATCTCCTTCTTGTAATAGTGATTTTTCATCAATTAGTTTTTCAGCTACATAACGAATTAAGTCATCTTGAAGCGAATAACCGTTATTATTTTTAGCATGAACTTGTCCATAACTAACAACACCGGCACCACTATCTACTAAATCAGTTTTTTTAATGTTTAGGCCTTTAAAAAATTCAAATGACTTAGTAAGTCTTATAATCTTCCAATTTAGAGGAATACTATTAATCCATTCGACGCCACTAGGAATCATATTTACAGTTGAATCTAATCCTCTTGTAACAGTCTCCGTTATAATAGACTGTCTATATTCTTGCAGCTTTTCAATAACAGATTGCTCTTTAGCTATAATAGTATCAATTTGAGTACATTTATTATGAAGATATTTAATAATAATTTTTTGTTCCTCAAGTGGTGGAACCAGAACCTTAATATTTCCCAGAGCCTTCATACTAATATTTTGCTGTGTTCCATATGACCATCCTTGCTCCACCTGTACTCTAAAAAGATTAGAAAGTAATTGATAATACAAAAACTCTTGTTCCACAATACTCGAGTCACCACGCACTAAAGCCAAAGGTGACCAAATATCAAATACTTGATCAGTAATAACGAGACCTACATTTCCAGTTGTAGCACCCGATTTTACAATAAATATATCCCCCTTTTTTGGGGATACCTTCCTTTGAAATCTTTCATGATCCTCCAATGAGATATAACCACGTTTATAATTAAGGTTAATAACTCCACCCTTAACTGACTCAGCCGAAACAAATGGAATACCCTCATCATATAGAATGGGCGTTTCATGTGGTCCATCTGTAATTGGGTTTGATAATACTCTTTTTAAACTATGGATATCCCAATTTACAGGTATATCACCCAGCCATTCAATATCAGTAGTTTTCAATTCTCGCATTATTTAAATACCTCATCCAAGGCTTGATCCAAATCACTTTCAAAAGCCTTAATCTCAGCCATAATTTCATCAGTTGAACGTGGCGCTACATATTTGTAAAAATGCCGTGTAAACGGAATTTCATAACCAATTTTATTCTTCTTGGTATCAATCCATGCATCTGGAGCAAAAGGTAGTACCTCACGTTCAAAATATGTTTCTATATCTTCTTTAAGAGGTACGATTTCAGTATCCCGACGTTTCGTATCAACTTCTGGCTTACCTTTTACCAATACAGGTTTGCCAGCTTCATCAAGTACTGGTCGTTCAACCGTGATTTTTGTATACCCAAAGTCTTCATTATCAAAGATTTTACTGATTTCAGTTTCTCTAAACTCACCATATATCTTTGTGATTTCTTGAATAGCACTTTCAGGAATATCATTTCGTTTATTACCTAATGACTTACGTCGTTTTTCATATAAATCATTAGCATTAATGAGTTGTACCTTACCTTCTCGAAGTGTACCAGCTTTCTTATTTGAAAGCACCCAGATATAGGTTGTAATTCCAGTGTTATAGAAAATATCATTTGGTAAGGCAATGATGGCTTCCAATAGATCATTTTCCAGAATATATCGTCTAATTTCTGATGGGCCACTACCTGCATCACCGGTAAATAATGGTGATCCATTATGAATAATCGCAATGCGAGAACCATGAGGGTTCATCTTTTTAATAGCATTTTCTAAAAATAGCATTTGTCCATCTGCTGTTGATGGCAACCCAGGGCCAAATCGGCCATCAAAGCCTAATTTAGCTTCGTTTTTAACAATAGCTTCTTCGTTCTTCCATTCTCGGCCAAATGGCGGATTAGAAATAATATAGTCAAAAGTTTCACCTGAAAATTGATCATCAGATAGTGTATTCCCACTTTTAATGCGCTCAGCATCATTGCCTTTAATGAGCATATCTGCCTTACAAATCGCAAAGGTCTGATCATTCAATTCTTGGCCAAATGAAATCAGTTTAGATGTGCTATTCAAATTCGCAAGATATTCTTCTGCTACTGAAAGCATCCCACCAGTACCACAAGCACAATCATAAATGATACGGGCTACGTTTTGTCCACTTAACACCGCATTATCATCATGGAAGAGAATATTAACCATTAAACGAATTACCTCACGAGGGGTATAATGCTGACCCGCATCTTCGTTGTGAGCTTCTGAAAATCGACGGATAATCTCTTCAAATACATAACCCATTTCAAGATTACTAATATGATCCGGATGCAAATTAGCCTTATCAGTCGTAAATTCTTTTATTACCATATACAAAATATGCTTATCTGCCATTGTTGTAATATGATTATCAAATTTGAACTTTCTAATGATATCTTGCACATTATCAGAAAAACCATTTATATAATCTCTGAAATTACTTTCAATATTATCAGGGTCATCAAGCAAGGTCTTAAATGTGTACTTACTGATGTTATAGAATTTATGACCGGCTACTTCATACAACAAACCATCTAATAAATCTAAATTCTGATCTTTTAATTTATTATATGTATCAAGCACAGCAGGTTTTGTATCTGCTAAAATACAGTCAAAACGTCTTAAAACTGTAAGCGGTAATATTACCTCGCCATATTCGTGTGGTTTATATACGCCTGTTAATTTATCTGCAATCGCCCAAATAAGGGACGCCTTTTCATTTACACGACTACTCAAACTCATGGTACCTCCGTACATATATATAACAGCATAAAAAACTACTAACGTTTATTCAGAACTTTTTAAAATGACCACTAATCATATAAAAATAAGAATAGTTTACTTAATATTTAAATTTTACCATTAAAGTTCGTAAAAATACCACCAGACCAGCCCTTTTCGTAGAAAAGTACATATGTTTGTAGTATAATACAAATAAGATATCAGCACTTTAATTAGGGATTACAACATACATTGACAACAGATTGCAATATTTGTTATAGTAACTATACAAAGAGTTAGTAATGAACCTGAGGGAACATTACGGAGGCGAAGCAATCTGCGGATTACTTCGCCTCTTTTTTTATTGGGGGATGAACTTTATGGCAAAACCATTCCAAACTCATAATCAGCAACTAAAAATGCTCCGTAAGCGTAACATTCTTATTACTAATGGCAGTAAAGCAAAGGCCATATTAATTAGAGAAAACTACTACCAATTAATTAATGGTTACAAACATATATTTTTAGATACAGTCGAAAGCAAGAAACGGCAAGATGATTACTATAAAAATGGAACTACTTTTGAACAAATATATGCCCTATATGAATTCGATAGAAACTTAAGGAATATTCTTATGAAGTATATTCTTATGACAGAAAACTCTATAAAATCCAAAATTGCCTATCAATTCTCCTCAGAACATCCAAAAGAAGCATTCAGCTATTTTAATATCAATAATTATAGAGATACTAACCACCAGCAAACGACTTCACTAATTGCAACGCTATCATCGGTAACTAAGCAAAACACTGACTCCAACACTAAGTCAGGACCATTTTACCACTACTTTAATGAACATAAAGAACTTCCCCTATGGGTACTGATAACTAAGCTTACTCTGGGGCAAACATGTAACCTTTTTTATAATCTAAAAGAGCCCACCCAAATCGAAATTTTAAAATCAGTACTCTATGAATTCAAAAACAACTGCAATGTAGCCGCAACTAAAATCACTCTTCAAAATTATTTAAAAGATTTTATGAGTGCAATAAACTGTATAAAAGCATTTCGCAATGTTTGTGCACATGAAGATCGACTCTATGACTACTATGCTAAAAATAAGGATGGCAAACCCATTCAAACTAGCTTCTTTTATATAAGTATCACGACACCAGCATTCCAAGGTGGAGTTTTTGATATCATCTTACTACTCCGCTTATTCCTATCAAAAAAAGACTATAAACAATTGCTACGTCGTATATTTGATGAACTAAACAGACTAGAAAATGAATTACCTTCGAATCTTTATTCTGAAGTTACTCGTAAAATGAAACTACCTAAAGATTGGACATCCGAGTTAAACAAATTCATTTAGTATAACATAGCCTTATCACGATATATATTAGATGAATCCCCTCGTTCAAATTATTTTATAAAAGTATAATTAATTTTTCAGCTATTTAAAACAGCAGTCTTCATTTATTCATAAATTAAATCAAAATTTTTCACCTGCATTTATCACAAATCTATCATATTTGATAGTATCTATCATAAATTATCCTACTATTCAAAATAATCGTAGGTGCTATAATGAACTCAACAAAAGGAATATGTGCTCATATAATACTGATTAGCACGCTGTTCCATATAGTTGGTAGATTATAACCTGTCCTATATAGTTAGTAGTTATAGAGGAGACTATCATGACACACGCACAATTAACACAACTCGTACAAGCTTTATTAGATGCACCTACAAGCAATCCAACATTAAAAGAATTCGCTCAATCTTGGATCAATGCAGAAGGCAAACCTGAGCAAGAAGAATTTACAAAACAACTCGTATCCGTTGCGGAGCAAAACATTGCACTCATCGACGAAACAATCGGCTTTGCAGGCTCCGATCTGGCAAAACAAATGCTCGGTGCCGAAGTAGCCGCACAGTTATTGCAACACGCTAAAGACATTAAGGCAAAAGGCGCTGAATTCTGCGACTGCCCTGGCTGTACTGCATGTAAACACGTTATAGATTTGAAAGCGAAAATTGCATAGCTCCTATATAAATTTCTATTAAATTGTGATTATGCCCCCATAGGGATACTAATCAACTATACTTTAAAATACTTACATAAAAAAGGACGTCCTACTATCAGAGATAATTTGCTCTAATAGTAGGACGTACTTTTATACATCAAACATCAGTTATTAATTAGTAGTATAGTTAATTATTACCAAAATAATCAGTCATGTTATAGCCTTTGAAGAATTTTAAAGCTCATGGCGATATTTACAAAGATAATCAGTAATGTTAGGAACGAATAGGCTAATAGCATATAGTTTGCCGACACCGCATCATATATCTGATATGTGCAATATCCGGCTGTGATAATACCGCTGAAGACACCCGGGATATACTGTCGCAGAAAAATACTTTGGAATATATGTCCAATTACATGGTATACGTACGCTATGATAATGGTAATATAAAAATCGAATCTTTCAAAATATATACTTAATCCCAGTATAATCAACAAGAGTACAAATTCCTGATAGATGATTGCATTAATTCTGAAAGTTGTAAACGTCCCCGATAAAAGTCGTCGTTGTAGTTGCGGGTTTCGACCCATAAAGCGAGGAAACAGAAGTATCTCCTCCAGTTCGTGCAGCATGAAAATACTGGGAAATAGTAAGAAAAAACTATACAGATCCATAAGGTACCTCGTTCATAATTTGATTAAGTTTATTATGACAGTTTTATACTATCCTCTTTTTACCTGCACGCGCAGTACCGTCTTCAATTTTGCAGGCTCCACCTTTCGCGCATCGGATAAATAGATTTCCCGATGCCATTCGTCATTAACACGTTGCAAATTATGAGCAGAGCAGAATTCATCTACTTTCATAAACGATTCCGGTTCATCATCATAAGGCCCCACGTGCAATATCTGTACGCAATCTCCATCCTCTATCGATTCGAGCCGCACGTCCTTAAATCGAGGCAACGATTTTTTCTTGGACACATTAATAATGGCCGCCTCCAACACGTCAGATGTCACAAAATCAGGTTGTCTGATCATCACCCGATATTGCAGATTATTCTTATCAAACTGCTCCGTATGCTCAATCTGCTTCCAAAGCGCCTCCAGCGGATACACGGTGTAATCAAAGTATCCATCCGGCGTCACGCCCTTTTTCGGCAACATCTTTATCCCGTAGGACAACGAATATAACGCCTCGATATCATCGGCAAAAGCCGCATGATTAGGATTCCCTACGCCGTCCAGCACGAGGAACTTCATGCTCGGCACCGTAATCTGCAACGCCTGCTGCTTCGGACAATACAATTCCTTTTCGCGCTTACGCCATTCATGCTTTACTGCTGTCATAATCAGACCTCTCTTTCTGAAAGAAAACATATGATTTCTTTTATCGTAAGGGAGGATTATGAAGGAGGCTTAAAAATAATAAGGATTATATGCTTTATTAGATGTAATAATGGTAACCATAAAGAATCTGTTCAATCTTTCCTTGATACGAAAATAAATAGAGCTCACAAAACATCTAATATCTGTTATAACAAAAAATATCAGTCTCAGTTGGAAAAATTATAAGACTTCGCAAAGTCCAAAATAAATACACAAATATTACAACATAAGAAAGAGATTAAATCCCAATTTGCTGGACTTTTGGACTATCCAGACTGTCCTTCGTGTAAACATACTATCAATTTAAAACTAACAATTGTATAGAACTAAAAAAGAGGCTCTACCAAAGAGTCTCTTTTTTCTATATATTAGCTATTAAGTTCTTCACCATTATAAAAAATCATCTTAGATACTTTATCTCTATTTTTATTAATGACTAAACTAATTCCATATTTATAGCTATATTTAGACTTTGTAAGCTCAATCAATTTATCTTTATCAACCGAAACTTTAGATTTATTCCACCAAGTTTTTACTTCTATCGCAATAAAATTATTACATTGACCTCGCTTATGAATAATAATATCTGGTATTACGTTCTGCTTTAATTTTTCAACAAATTTACCCTCATAACCAAATCTATTGTACTCACAATCTACATCATAGCTTTCAAATAATCGAGCGAGATACCCACCTAATTTATGTGTTATAGATCGTTCACTTACATGAAATTTATCATTAAAACAAATTAAATATGCATCCTTTTCATATAACTGATCTAAAGCTTTATCTATCTTATTTGAAATGCCTCTCAAATTATTCATAAATATTATTCACCTCAGTATATAGAATTCGAGACAACAATACTTTATAAGTATACTCACTTCATATCTAAAACCTGTAATCGCTGAACCAATTTATCAGCATATCCATATATATCACTAATATTTTCAATCAAATATTTAGTTTTTTCACCGTTTTCTACAATGCCTATATATTTCTTATTCTTTTTAATGTAAATACGACATAACCATTTAGTAATATGATCATCTAAAATAATTGCAAAATAGCTTTCTTTATCACTATAAGTAATGCGGTCTACATTTATATATTTACTAAGAATTGCTCTGACAATATAATATGATTCAAGCTCTTCTTCGGTTGTAACAATTTTGTTCTCTACTTCCTCAGTAGTATTTATACCTTCATTGTCAGATTGTGGTTCACTTACACCCGTAGATTCAGTATTCGCAAAAGCAGTCTCAATCTTCTTACTAAGCATTTCTTTTATAATGTAATCAAATGCATTCTTTACAATTGGCGTATACTTTTCGATAACAGACTGTGTCTTTGCTCGATTATATACACCTTTTCCTAATATAAATTTAACTAATTCCTCACTAGGATTATCAATTTCATCTTTAAGAATTTGTCGTATTTGAGCTTCATTTTTCAAGCCTTCTGCAGAATCGTAGATAGCCTCCTTATCAAAATTTTCCTTTGTAAAGTGCTGTAATTTTGCTATTTGTTCATCACGTAACTCCAACAAATTGATTTCTAAAAATGGAGCTTCATCCATTTTATTAAGTTCATCAATATCTGTATAAAATCTATACACAATTCCATTCGTAAGAATCGCAAATTTAGCCGTTGTTGTACCAAAATAACGATATAGTTGAGAATCATGTTTTTCTAGTTTTTCATTAATTGATTTACACTCAACCAAAATAACTGGTTCATTATCAAATTTTATTGCATAGTCTACCTTTTCCCCCTTTTTAAGACCCACATCAGCAACAAACTCAGGCATAAATTCGTTTGGATTAAATACATCATATCCAAGGATTCTGAAAAAAGGCATAATTAACGAAGTTTTCGTTGCTTCTTCTGTCAAAATGTCATTTTTTAATGTTTTAATACGCTGAACATGTGATTTAATAAGGCCTTCAAACTCCATAATAATACCTCCTAAACATTAATACACACTTCATCTTATATTTATATATTTCTACAAATTAACAAATTCTCCTGCATATATTAGTAAAATTAATTTATTTTATAATATTTATACTTAAGATAAACTTATTTATATTCACCTATATCACCATTACTTACTTAATTAATAAATATGACATAAAGAGAGCCCCTGTTCCAAACAGGGGCTCTTTCCTTTTTACACACTCGCTTCTACTAGTGCTTGTGTATACGGGTGTACTGCTTCTTTCAGTCGAGTTGATTCGATATTTTCCACGATTTGTCCGTCTTTCATCACCAGGATTCGATCTGTGACCGCTTGTAGCAGTCCGATGTCATGGCTCACAAACACATAGCCGAAGGGTTGTTCTTTATGTAGTTTTTGCAATAGGTCGAGTACGAGTTTCTGGTTCACCGCATCAAGGGCCGATGTAGGTTCATCAAAGAGTACCAGTTTCGGTTTCATCAGCATGATTCTCGCTAGTACGACACGTTGTAGCTGACCTCCGCTGACTTCGTGAGGGTATTTCCGGATAATCGTTTCCGGTAAGTCCACATGTCGAATCCATTTGCGGATATCTTCCTTCGCTCCGGCCATGTCCATAAGACCATAGTTAATATACGGCTCAAGCAGAAAGGCTTCCAAGTTCATCCGCGGTGGAATGACCGCTAGCGGATTTTGGAACATCATCTGCATAGAGCGATATATTTCTGTATGATTTTGAATGGAATGGATTTCCTCACCAAAGAGTCGCAAGGTGCCAGATGTAGGTTTTTCTAGCATAGCAATCAGCCTAAGCAGCGTGCTTTTACCGGAACCACTACCACCAGCAATTCCTACTCGTTCATTGGGGGCCACGGAAAAGGATACGTTATCAACGGCGCGGACCGTATGATTGTGGTTCGTATATTGTTTACATATATTCTCGAGTTGAATCATACTACACCACTTTCATTACGGAATCTAACAAAATACGAGTATACTCATCCTTTGGATGGGCCATGACCTCTTCGGTGGATCCCACTTCAACGAGTTGCCCCTTATTCATAACCCCGATGCTATTGGCAATGCGCGCGGCCGCCTTGATATTATGGGTTACAATAATCACCGTTGCTCCAAGAGCCTGTGTTACCTCTTTCATAAGATCCAATACAGAAGCTTGCACCAGCATATCTAAGGCACTAGTCGGTTCGTCAGCAAATACGATACTCGGCTTCAAGATGAGGCTCAAGGCTATTGCTAACCGTTGTTGCATACCACCGCTCAATTGAAACGGATAAGACTGCAAGATACGCTCTCCGTCAGTTAAGTGAACAAGATTAAGCATATCTATAACGCGGCTTACATCATAGCTTTCACCATGAGCACGGAATAAATCCTTAAAGTGATTTTCTACGGTTCGATTTGGGTTTAGGTAGGCGCTGGGATTTTGAAAGATCATAGAAATCTTCGTGCCCCGCAATTGTCGCCAATCGCTATCACTCAATGTAGAAACATCGGTGCCGTTTAGCAAAATTTGGCCGCTAATGCTAGCTTGTTTTAACATGCCAAAGGCGGCACGAACTAACGTAGATTTACCAGAGCCGCTTTCACCAACGATGGCAAAGACCTCACCATTGGGCACGGAGAAGGATACATCGCGTACCGCTTGCTCCGCACCGTATGAAATTGTAACCTTATCAAATACGATACAATCAGATTTATTCAATAGTAGAATCCTTTGTTAATAAGTAGTAATCGATTGGATGTACTGGTACATTTTTAACTTTTGTAGTGGATACAACCGTTGCACTTGGATACAACAAATAGATATCTGCTACGTCATCAACTAAGATTTGTTGCGCTTGTTTTGCAATATTAGAGCGTTCGTTTTGATCAAATGTTACTGACAATTGGTCGATTAACGCATCTACTTGAGGGTTAGAGTAGCCACCAACGTTTGCTTTCGCACCAGTTTTGTAGAATAAGCTGAGGAACCAGTAAGGATCGTTTGTAGACATAGTCACTACATTGCGTTCTACTAAATCGAAACCATCTGTACCAAGTGTATCTACTTCATCAGGGCTTTGTAATTTCTTAAGAGTTACAGCAATACCTGCTTTTTTCAATTCTTGTTGAATTTCTTCGTATAAGCTTGTGTCTTTACCCCAAATAGCAATAGTAATCGCTAATTCTTTGCCATCTTTTGCATACATGCCGTTTGCATTCTTAGCGTAGCCAGCTTGAGTCAAGATTTGGTCAGCTTTTGCTACATCTGTCATCGGTTTATTAGTAATCGCATCATAGCCTAAGTGGGCAGATGGCGGGAATGGTGCCGCCCCTGGTGTGGAGCCGTTACCGATGATTTTTGCCATGGAGTCATAGTTAATGATATGAGCAATAGCGGAACGTACAGCTTTATCATGTAATGGAGATGCTTCTGTGTGGTTTGCTTTCAACATAAACACACGAACGCCAGCAACGTCTTGAATATTGAAACCGTCTTTGAACAAGCTGCGGTTAGCAGAGTCCACTTTTTGAATTACGTCTACGTCTTTAGATTGCAACGCCATAGCGCGTTTATTGTTGTCTTCGATATCTTTTACAGTTACAGAATCAAGACCTGGTTTGCCGCCCCAGTAATCTGCGAAGGCTGCGAGTTCAATTGTTTCACCTTTTTTGAAAGCAGTGATTTTATAAGGGCCTGTAAGAACTGGTTTAGATGCTACGTCTTTAAGATCTGCAGTATCCATGATAACAAAAGCAGGTTCAGTCAAGCTAGATAACAAGGAACCATTAGGCTCTGTAGTCTTAATGATCAAGTTTTGACCATCTACTGTGATGGACTCAATTTTAACAGCTTTAGCGGAACGAGCACTTTGTTTCATCGTATACTCAATGGACTCTTTTACCTTTTGAGGCGTCATCGGTGTACCATTGTGAAATTTTACATTTTCACGGATGTGGAATTTCCATGTTGTAGGGTCTACATTTTCCCAAGAATCTGCCAATTGTGGAGCAAATTTCATGTCTGGTGTAACAACGGCTAAGGTTTCACCTGCACCGATACGAGTCAATGTCCACGCATCCCATTCGTGAGTTGGGTCTAATGTTTCACCAAACCAATACAAACCAACATTCATATGCTTCCCTTGTTTGCCGTCTTTAGCAGTATCATTGCCACAGCCGACCAAGAGAGCTACCAAGCATAGCATGGACAAACATGCTAACAACCAACGTTTCATAATATCTCCTTTATAATACATTGCCTCGTCGAGGCTTTCACCATAAAAAATCTATACACAGCACGGTTAACGAGATACATCGAGGGCATCGCGCAACGCATCACCAATATAGTTAAATAAAACAACGGTAATAAAAATAGCGAGCCCCGGGTAAATTAGTAGCCACGGCGCCGTTTGTAGAAAATCTCGGGAGCTCAACAGGATCGCGCCCCACTCCGGATCCGGCGGTTGTACACCGATGCCGATGAGCGAAAAACTGGCTACCAAAATGATGGCGTCCCCTAAATGTTGAATAATGACGATCACCAACGGTGGCAATACATTCGGCAGAATATAGCGCCACAGAATTCGTAGATTTGAAGCACCTGACATACGAGCAAAGGTAATGTACTCCGCGTGGCGTTCAATCTGTACGAGGCCTCTAGTGATACGGGCATATTCCGCCCATTTCGTAATGCACAAAGAAATGATTACATTCGTTATGCTAGGTCCCATAATACCGATGAAAGCAATGGCAATCACCATGTTCGGGAACCCTAGTACCAAATCAATCAAGCGAGATAACCAACGGTCAATGCGAGGTGTAGAGAATCCTGCTAATCCACCAATAGCGATACCGATGGCCCCACTAATGCCAATGATGGTGAAAGCAATCCCTAAAGAGGCTTTACCACCGTACAGAATACGAGACCACACATCACGACCGAGTTGGTCAGTACCTAATAGATGGGTACTACTAATGTCTTGTAAGCGGTCCGCGATACTCGTCGTTTCAGGATCAAAGGGTGCTATATAGGGAGCACATAAGAAAAATACGATCCACAGAGCTGCTAATACCAACATAGCGTATAAAGTATAGGGCTTTTGTCTATTCATAAGAGCCTCCTTTTATGGCGGCTCTTCGCTTCGGATTCAGCCAAACACTCAATATATCAATGATGATATTAATTACGATGAACACCATAGTAATCCAAATAATATAGCCTTGCATCAATACATAATCGCGAGCCATAATGCCTTGTACCATCATGTAGCCGATACCTTTTATGGAGAATACCGTTTCAATAACGGCAGAGCCACCTAGCATAGCGCCCATAGTTACCCCCATCATAGGCAACAACATAAGTCCCACATGAGGGAATATGTAACGGGTGTAGACCATCCATTCTGGCAAGCCTAATGCTCGCGCCCCCTGTACAAAGGGCTGTCGCGACACTTCTAAAATAGCATTACGCAATCGACGAATGTAGAGACCACATATCCATAAAGCAAGGGTTACCGCGGGCAATACATAGGCAGAAAAGCCATTGGTATTCGTTACCGACACTAGCTGTAATTTAACACCGAATAAGTACAGTAATAATAAACCGACCCAGAACCCAGGGATTGCTAATGCTAGGAATGTAACGAGACGAACCCCATGATCAATCCATGAGTCTTGATACTTTGCAGATAACATACCGAGCGGTATGGTCACCACTATCCCCATAACAAGAGCTAAGGATACTAGCCCCAAGGTATTAGGCAAGGCACCGCCAAGAATGGTCGCCACTGGTAAAGCATACAGAATGGACTCACCAAAGTCCCCTTGTACAATTTGACCTAACCAACGTAGGTATTGCTGCCACCAAGGGTCATTGAGGCCCAACTGTTCTCGCATCTGCTCTACTAATACAGGATCAGGTGTAGCCCCTACTAAATTAAACTTCATCGCCACTGGGTCAATGGGGGATAGTTTAATCAATACAAATGTACCGATGGTTACAACTAGTAAAATGCCAACAATACTCGCCAATCGCTGTAATATTAATCGATACAATACATCACCTGCCTTCTTTTATTATAAATTAGCTATATTTCTATTCTATCAATAGTCTTTATATATAAGTATACCCGCAGAGGTATATTAGAGTGATTCTCATTATGAAAGTTTTGCATACCAACAAAAACGGCCCCTCATATGAGGAGCCGTTCTATATAAAACCCTTACAGTGTCCATGCGAGTGCTTCACCACAGCTCGCATGCCTATCCCATTAGGCCTGGACTTGTATATTATTTTGTATGTTGTTTTGGAGCTACTGTATTAGCAACAATCGCCTTAGCCATGTCGCGAGTTACAGGGCGTTCAAAGTACATCCCATGAGTTTGGCCGTCTTTGGTCCAACCTATGAGATATACCATTTTATTGCCACCTTTGAAAATAACCTTTGTGCCGTTTACTTTTTCATTAGCTGTTACACGAAAATCGCTATAATCGCCGCTAATATCTTCTTTTATTTCATTAGATACGCGATACACGATGCGTTTGCCTGCAGCTTGATTACGAGTAGCATCTTCACCAGCTTGGTAAACATAAACCACTTGCAATACATCCTTATCAATAGTACTTACAGATTCAATGTTATAACCTACAGGCAATACCTTAGGCATTTGAGGTGTAATGTTCATATATTTAGCCGCTTCATCTACAGTAGAAAACTCATGAAACGGGTTTGGCATGCCAACCATTGGCGCTTCTTGTTGAGCTACCACAGATTTAGGTTGATTTGGTTTTACATCAATAGTACCTTGAGCACCCGCAACAGTATAAGAACCTATACAAGCACAAGCAACAGCCATCAATACAAATTTCTTCAACATGATTATAATCTCCGCTCTTTTACATATACATCTGTACAAACACAACACATGTATTAAGAATATTATAATTTATAAATATATTTTACAAAATATTCTTTATCAAAACTTATTTTATAATTATACCCTAAATGATAGGGAATTTCAAGTAGTTATTTTTGATATAAAATCCTGAGTTCTATATTAGCTACTATACAAACATATATTCAAAATAGATGCTAAGACGCTCATCAGGAGTATCTATGTTTATATATAATCCATCCCTATCTACTATTTGGCAGCAGCTAGGTAATTAAATTTTGGCCCGCTGAACTTAAACTCAAAGCTAGTTAAATCCACCTCGCCAACACATGCATCGCTATCATAAAGGGTGAGCAAAAAATCTGCGGTCTGTTCACTGCTATGATACTTTTCAAATGAAGCATCGTAATCAAATCCGCTTTTACCTGAAGCTACATCGCAGAACTCGCTTTTAGTAGCAGCAGGCGCTAAGATTTTAGCCTGCATTTTAGCATCTACATCCTGTGCAAGCTCATGATATAAGCCCTCTGTGAAGGCACTTACAAAAAATTTTGTGCCACAATATGGTACTACTCCGGGCGCTAAAAAATATCCACCCACGGAGGAAACATTTATCAACTGTGTTTGTTTACATTTATAATCTCGCACGAATAAACTAGAAAGTATCGCAAGTGCAGTTACATTTAAATCTATCATTTTTACCATTTTTTGAATATCATGATTGCCCATGAATCCAAAATCACCAAAGCCTGCATTATTAATAAGTGCCTTTAACTCATAGCTTTTAAGGTCATCCCAAAGCGCTAAAACGTTTTCGCTACGCGAGAGATCACAAGGTTTTACAATAACGTCTGAATCAGGCGAAATGTTAGCAATCTCGCCTTTCAAATTTTCTAATAATTCTGCTCTACGTGCAATAACGATCAAATTTTCTCCACGGCGTGCAAAAGCTTTTGCCGTAGCTGCTCCTATGCCTGAACTTGCTCCTGTAATAACGATATATTTTTTCATTTTTTTGCCTTTCCTTTATAAATAAGAGTATCTGGCTTTATTGCACTTGCTATGCCTCCTTAGTTAACATACGAGACCTTTACTCAGCTTTCACATTAAATCATAGGAAATCTTATTTCTTATGCACCATAAACCCAGCTGCTTGTTGGTTCGCCATGATTGTAACATCAGAAATTTGCAAGCGTTTAGGTTGGTTTGTTACATATAACACAATGTCCGCCACATCCTCAGGTTGGATGGCATCGATGCCGGCATAGACAGCTTTAGCTCTTTCAGCATCACCGTGAAAGCGGACTTCACTAAATGGAGTCTCTACGATGCCCGGTTGAATGGTTGTGACCTTAATATCCGTAGCAATCGTATCCATCCGAATACCATCGCTTAACGTCTTAACGGCTGCCTTTGTAGCGCAGTAAACGGCGCCACCAGGATATGCATAAATACCAGCTGTAGAGCCCATATTCACGATATGTCCTGCATTTTTATCAATCATATAAGGTAGTACAGCCTTTGTTACATATAAAAGGCCTTTCACATTCGTATCGATCATAGTCACCGCATCATCGACAGCACTATCTTGGAAAGGATCTAAACCTTGCGCAAGACCTGCGTTATTTACGAGGACATCAACGCCACCAAAAGCCTCAATTGCTACTGGAACCTTGCTTTCAACATCCTCACGACTACGCACATCAAGAACCAAAGTCTCAACACGCACGCCGTACTCCTTAGACAAACGGCCCTGTACCTCAGCCAACACCTCAGCACGACGGCCAGAAATCAAAACATTATCGCCATACTTTGCATACGCCTCAGCAATACAAAGACCAATACCAGACGTTGCACCAGTAACAAAAACATTACGAGCCATAAAAACCTCCTTATCAATCCGAACTAAATCTATACCCTAATTATACCACTTTAATACGTAATGGACTCTAGGCTACTACGCGTACCACACTCTCCTACTCCCCAAAATGACATATTGACGCATTTTAAGGTAAAACGCATAGAAATGAAAAAGGATTACCGTTCTGAAAACGACTTTCCCTTTGTATAAATAATATGTCGGAGCATTTGTTTATAATACACTAATATTTGAGCTCTACAGCAGCAGTAAGACAAATAGGGATACCTATTCGAAGCCGCCTTGGGCGCTACGCGTACCCATGAAGGCTGAGGATAGGTATCCCTATGTCTTATTTAGTCTGATAAGTAGAGCTCAAATACTACGTCTTTTATTTCAAATGCGCCAACATATCATTTAACACTTCCATGCAATCCCCCACTATCCCATAGTTAGCGTGTTGGAAGATTTCTGCATTTGGATCGTTGTTGATAGCCACGATTGTGTCAGCCCCAGAGATACCGCTCACGTGTTGAATAGCACCGGAGATACCGAATGCCAAGTATAGTTTAGGGCTTACAGTTTTCCCTGTTTGGCCTACTTGGTATGGCAATTCAATCCAACCTTTTTCAACGAGAGGACGTGTAGCACCTACAACGCCGCCGATAGCATCAGCAAGTTCGTAAAGCTTATCAAAGTTTTCTTTGGAGCCCATGCCACGGCCACCTGCTACGATGATGTCCGCTTCTTGAATGTTGTACCCAGCTTTGCTGAACGGAATGAAATCAAGACGCTTCATGCGAATGTCTTCAGGTTTAAGGTCGAATGGTTCAATTTGAATGCGGCCCCAGCTATCTGCAATACGTTCCGGCTTCTTAAATACATTAGGACGGACAGAACCCATTTGTGGGCGATGATTTGGGGAAATAATTTCAGCTAAAATATTCCCCCCCAAGGCAGGGCGTGTCCATTCTACAAGGCCTTCTTCAGTATCTACTGTCAAAATGGTACAGTCAGCCACTACACCGTTTTTCATGCGACCAGACATGCGAGGTGCCAGGTCACGACCATTATTCGTAGCGCCAATCAAAAGAATATTAGGCTTATGGTCTTCAAAGAAGTCCGTCAAAACCTTTGTATAGCCGTCTGTTGTATAGTATTTCAAAAGAGGGCTTTCAAAAACGTGAACAATATCCGCACCATGTGCCACAAGTTCCTCCGCTTCGGATTGAACATTCTCACCAAGCAGCATAACTTGAACGAGTTGGCCCAATTCCTTAGCAATACGGCGAGCTTGACCGATAAGTTCGTACGTAACCGGATGCACTACGTCGTCGATGGTGTCAGCTACGACAAAGACGTCTCTATATTCATCAAAATTTGTCACTCCCATTATCGATCACCTCCTTTGGAACCTTCTTCACCTTTAACAGCTGCTAAAACCTTAAACTCACTGGAGGATACACTTTCAACAGAGGCAGCCCGCTGCACAGGATCTTTTACATCTACACCCTCATCATTGGTATCTACAGGCTCTTCAACCAGTTCTTCGCTAGGCACTAATAGATGAGAAAACTTTTCTGGCTTGATATTATAGGCCAATTCAAGAATTTTCTTAGCCCCTTCGTCCACGGATGAAAGCATTTCTACCTTGCCTCGAAGCGGTGGTTGGTATACCTTGCGCACACGTGTAGGAGAGCCATTTAGCCCAATACGGCTTTCATCAATATGCGGCATATCTCGCAATGTAATATGCGTAATCGTGTATCGTTTAGCATAAATCGAGCTCCAAAGGCCGGGTTGGCGAGGTTCATTGAGTTCAGCCGTAGCCGTTACCAATAGAGGTAATGGAACTTCCACAATTTCATAACCATTTTCATGTTCTCGTTTTACAATCGCCTTTTGGGCTGCTTGATCTACGGATAATTCACAAGCATAGGTAGCTTGCACCATACCTAGTTCCTCCGCAATTTGAGGCCCTACCTGAGCCGTATCACCATCGATAGCCTGCTTGCCGCAGAAAATGATTTGGAACTCACGATTCATGGTGCGTTGAATATGACGAATAGCAGAGGCAATTGTATAGCTTGTCGCCAATGTATCAGCACCGCCAAACGCACGGTCTGTGATGAGCACCGCATCATCTGCACCGAGGGATAAACACTCGCGCAGTGCCGCCTCGGCTTGTGGAGGACCCATAGTGACAACGGTTACACGGCTACCTTCATATTGGTCTTTTACCGCAAGAGCTGCCTCTAACGCATGCATATCATAAGGGTTTACAATACTAGGCAGACCTGTGCGGATGAGATTATTCGTTTCCGGATCCAGCTTAATCTCAGATGTATCTGGAACCTGTTTTATACATACTAATAACTCCATACACTCACCCCTGTCTAAATTCTACGCCCTTAGCGTTACGAGGATATTTCCAAGTTTTTACGATGGTTTCGCCACAGAGAACACGGCAGGTACCGCATTCAAGGCAACCAGCGAAATCAAAGGCTAAATCGCCATTTTCTTGTAATGTATATAGACCGGCAGGACAGCCGTTTACGAGTTTCATTTTCTCTTCCAAGCTAAAGCCAGCGCCATCCACAATGATATGAGGAGACGTTTCATCTACATAGTATTTATTGGCGCCCAAGCGCTCTTCTAATTTCATAGGGAACGCACCCCTTTCCAAGCATCACGAATCAAGGTAACTAAACCTACATCACTTACACTACTCATCAATTTTTTCATCATTGGCACTGCCCCATCACCGTTTACAGTGAATACATCGCGCATCACATTATTCACAAGAGCTGGATACTCTTTGAATATGCGAGGGTTGGATGCGAGGAAGGCAGGCATATTTTTATAAAGCTTCATGTCCTTATATAGCCAAGAATTCTTGATTTGACGTTCATACAATTTAGCAACGCGCTCCATGTTTTCATCGCGCAAGGCTACGTTAACCGCATCCGCTGCACACATGCCAGATTCGATGGCGAGGTCCATCCCACGAATGGTATACCCCAAGTTCATACACATGCGCGCTGCATCACCGACGATAACATACCCATTACCACCCAACTTAGGCAACGCTTTAAATCCGCCTTCTGGCACGAGATGCGCACTATGTTCCTTCAATTGACCATTTTTTAATAGTGGTGCGATTCTTGGATGGTTTGTGAAAGCTAACAGCATATCATCTACCGATTTAGTAGCTTTACCGATATCTTCAAGGCCTACAACCATACCTACGGAAAGGCTGTCTTTATTCGTATAAATAAAGCCACCACCTAATAGGCCATCGGTCATGTCCCCCAATGTAAGCCACGCCATCCCCTCATCGCCAGATAGCATAAGGCGATTTTCAAGATCCTCTTTTTTGAGTTTATATACCTCTTTTACACCTACAGCCATTGTTTTTGGATCTGTAGGGCCTGTAAGACAAGCCTGTTCCAATAATAATGTATTAGAACCTTCTGCGATGACAACTAGTTTTGCATATACTTCGTCATCGTGACAGCGAACCCCTATTACGCGGCGATGTTTACCTTCACCTTCGGTAATAAGCTCTGTTACCTGTACATTAGATACGAGGAGAGCCCCTTTTTTCTCTGCCTCTTCTGCTAGCCATTTATCAAATTTAGCACGCAATACTACGTAGGATTCTTCATTAGGTTCACCATCTTCGTAACTATACTCGATGGTAGTCATTTCATTACCTGTGCCTATAGAAATGCGCTCTTTTGTTACCTTTCGTTCCAACGGCGCACGGTCTCTAAAGTCCGGTACAAGACGCTCCAAAGAATGTGTATAGATGCGTCCACCCATCATATTTTTAGCACCTGGTGCGGTTCCACGTTCGATAAGTAAAACTTTTACCCTCTGCTCCGCTAAGCGTAATGCTGCCGCAGAACCCGCTGGACCTGCGCCAACAACGATAACATCAAATGTTTCATTGCGATCAATTGCCATATACTCAGCTCCTTTAAATGAAAGCTTAGACTTACATAAGTTCATATAGTATATATATTTCTCTATTTAGAACCAAAATACCTTTAAAAATTATCACAGAAAGATGAATATATTCTATATTTTTCAGAAATATATTATAAAAGTCTCTACAGGTTGTATATATACTCATTATATATTAATACTAATGTATACTTTCCGTTCTAAATAAGTGCAATAAAATTCATCAATTCGTGAAATTTATAAGTAAGTCTAGCTTTCACAAGAAAAGTAGCGTATGATAAAGGTAGCAAAAACCCTATACGGAGCAAGACGCGTATAATACGACCGCATAATGCAAGTCCACGGTCAAGGTTGGGAACTCGTTATTTTTTAATTAAGAGGAGGCCCTATGGACCCGTTAAAAATCTTGAAAGCATTATCCAATCCGCATCGGTTAGATATTATATTGTGGCTAAAACACCCAGAGAAAGAATTCGGTGTACAAGTACATGCTAATACGCTTATCGACTTTCCATATAGTGTAAGCGTTAAGAGTATACAAAAGCGCTGCGGTGTATCTCAATCTTCTATTTCTACATTTATGAGCATTTTAGAAAATGCTGAACTTGTAGAATCGCGTAAAATCGACCAATATACCTATTTCCGTCGCAACGAAGAAGTTATTCGCGAATTTGGCGAATGGTACAACAAAGAAGTATCCATCCAGTCTGATGAAATTGACAAATTATTAGAAACGGTTATCTTAGAAGACACTTCATATCCAGCAACTGAGGAAAGCTCCATACCTAGCGAGCAACTGGCAGTCGAAATACGTACTAAGGGACCGCATCATGATGAAGAAAGTAAATAAAAGCCCTTCCCTACTTACCATATCTAGGGAAAAACGAAAAGAGCTATAATTTTGAATATTATAGCTCTTTTTTATGTAATACTATACCATACATAGTATCTTTATAACTCATAATGATAACTTACAATGCAAAAAGAGTGCCTCCCTTTGGGAATGGCACTCTTTACGTTTATACATTTCGTTGTGCTTCATAAGCTCTGAATAGTTTAGATAATAACTCAGGAGCCAAGCGCAATAGTTCTGGATTTTCACAGAACGACACGCGCAATTGTGTTTTACCAGGGTTATTATCACCATTTTTACCGCTATAGAAACCATTGAGCGGCGCCATGAGGAGTGTATATTCCTTACCATCATCAAGGCTCACTGCACCGTGTTCGGCGCACCAGGACGCGAACTCTACACCGTCAAAGCCAGGTTTTGCCACCTTTCTCACGTCGATTACAAAGTAAATAGATGCTTCAGGGCGAGACACGATAAAATCCGGTTCTACCTCTTTAAACCCTTTATGGAGCTCAAAGATCATTTGACGATAGTAGTCGCGTTGTTGCTCATACCAGTTGTGCAACTGCGCATAGGACTCATGCTTCAAAGCGCCAAAGATATATTGGCCCAAGGTGTTAGCGCTAAGGTTTGCCGTATATTCCGCAACAGATTTTTCATAGCATAATTTATTATCCGTAATGATAGCTCCAATGCGAAGGCCACACGCATTCCAAACCTTACTAGCTGTTTCAAGGCTAATACGGCGGCCTTCGATGCCAGGCACATCTTTATCGGTTAAAGCCCAAATACTAGATGTTTCTTTCCCCTTTTCATAAGCCAATTCGCGGTACGCTTCGTCAGAGATAATCCACAAATTATGTTTAACGCACAATTTTGTATATTCAATGAGCGTTTCTTTGCTAAACAATTGACCAGTCGGATTGTCATAAGGAATGATGAGCAACGCACCAGGTTTTGTGTCGATAATGCGCTTCTCTACAGTCTCTACGGACGGCAATTCAAACTCACCATTTTCATTGAGCTCCCGTTCTACTGTTACAGTTTTACGGCCTATGCGAAGACCTACTGCATCATAGTTTGTATAAGAAGGGTTGAACATCAAGAGAGGGCGTTCCTCTTCGCCTGCACCACCACATACGCCGAGCATGATGATTTCCATCGCCATGGATGCACCGTCTGTTACGAGTACATCGAGGCCTGTTGTATCAAAACCTTGACTGCGCAAAATGTGTAGAAATGCTTCGCGGCACTCATCAGTGCCCGTAGTTGGTACATAAGGCACAATACCATTATGAAACGGACTATTGACACCACCCAAATCAAACAACCGACGCTGCATGGCGGGATGCATAGGACGCATTACATTGCCAATAGAACCATTCACCAAGATAGGTGGGTTCTTACGTTCCAAGAATTTAATTTGTCCTAGGCGAATGCCAGACGGCTTGCGAGCCATCATATACGGCGATAATTCTGGTTGTTTCATTTCGATCCAACTCCTCTAAAAATCAACCTTCTCCATGGGAAGGTTTTGATAACTGTGAAAGTAACAAAACATTTACTATACAAGCAAATATATGTGTACATCACAAAACATAAACTATGAATACCTATAGATAGATACATAATATTATAGAGCTTTTACTATAGAAAATCTATAGTTTTATAACATATACTTATTTACCTATACCTAATTTATCGGTTATTGAAAATAACTCTCATGGTGCTTAGTGCGGTCTCAATATATCATCAAAAATTATAATAAAAATGAAAGAGCCCCATAAGAGGCTCTTTCACCATGATATAGATTACATTTTGAAGCTATACAAATAACTATGATGTAATTGTCAATTATTAGTATAGCTTTATAATCGAACGATTACAGTAGTTATATCTATTAGCCATTGCAGTAGTTATATCTATTAGATAGTCACTTCTACACCTAGACGGAAGTTGCGACCTTGACCTGGCCACCAGTCACCAGGGTTGCCCCAACGAACGCTAGATTGTTCTGCATAGTATGTATCAAAGATATTATTGATACGACCAAATATAGTAACATTTTCGCGTACACGATAGTTAGCGCTGATATCCGCCAACCAGTACGTTTTACGTGGGAATACATTATCTGCAGGGCCAGGACGATTAATGATACCGCGGATATCCAAATGAGCATCCCATTTAGCATCGTTGTAATCAAGGCCTGCATTAACAGCATGTTTTGGCACATACCCATCGCGATTTGCTTTGCGAGTTGGTGTCGCATCAATATGAGTATACGTATAGCCAAGGCGTGCGGACAAGTGGTTCGTCAATTGTTTACGCACATCCGCATTGATACCACGAGCTTTTTCAGTGTCAAAATTGCGATATTGGCCTGTAAAATTTGCTGGATCTGTCATAACCCAACCGATTTTATCCTTCGTACTACGGCTGAAGAAACTAAGATTACTATTCCATGTTTTACCGAATTTGTGGTGTACACCTAAATCAAATTCATGACCTGTTTCCGGTTTCAAATTGCGGTTGCCATTGAAGCCATCAAATAATTGGTATGGTGTAGGGGCTAAGAAGTACTCTTTATACGCAGCATACACATTTGTCTTCTCATTTACATCATAGCCAAGGCTGATGGATGGAGATGTATGCGTACCGAAGGAGGAATGATGGTCAACGCGGATACCAGGTGTTACAGTCCACTTAGGAGCAAATTTCCATTCATCTTGAATGAAGTATGATGTGTTCGTAAGCTTCACGCCGCCCATATTAAGCACCTTATCTTGTCTCCAGTCAAAGCCGCCTACTACAGTATGGTCTTTTGCTTTATACGTAACTTGATCGCCAATACCACGAGTCTTCACATCTGTTAAGTACCCATCGTATGTTGTTTTATAATGATTGTTCATCAAGTATAATTGATGGCTCCAACGATTGCTGATTTTGTTCTTCCAAATCGCGCGTAAGGAATCATTCGCTTCATTACCATAACGAATATGGTTGAGGGCACCCAAATGGTCGGAATACATTACATCACCACGATATGTATCGTAAGATATTTTTACATCGTTCTTATCATTGATTTTATTGCCCACCATGAAAGATGCAGTGTGGCTATTGCCATGTTGCGGAACGCGCACGCCATGACCATCTTTATAGGAACCAATAATATCTTTTTGTACGCCTACACGCCAATACCAATCATTTTGGCTACCTTCGTTGGTAATTGCGTATTGCTCTAAATCATTGCTGCCACCCATCACGCGAAGCTTAGTTTGTACACCTTGCTCAGGTTTTGCAGTGATTACATTTACTACACCACCGATGGCGCCGGAACCATACAATGTAGAACCTGCACCACGTTGGACTTCAATGCGATCAATACTGGACATATCTTTCAAAATAGTCATCGGCGGATTCACACCTGCTGCGCCCATATTGATGCCGTCTACCAAATACAATACTTGGTCAGACCCATTGATGCGGAATGCATTGGAGTTCGTGTAACCTACGCCACCACCATACGTATTAATATCTACGCCCGGTACGATGTTCAAGGCTTCGTTCATATTCGTAGCATGGCGCTCACGAATATCGTCGCCTGTTACTACACCTACACTAGCTGGCACTTCTGAAAGCTGTTGTTCACTACGAGTTGCCGTAACAACAATGGTATGCGCTTCCTTTGCATCACTAGCGTCAACAGCTAATACACTAGGAGCACTCAATGTGCTACCAAATACGAGAGCTAACCCTACGTACATAGATAATCGTTGCATTCTTGATACTTTCATAAAAACCTCCACACATACATTTACATACTATATATATTTTGTGCCATAGAAACCATTGCCCGTGTCATAAATTGGGAATAACTCATGACCTGAGAGGAATCTACGAGGAACACACGACGATTGGCGATGGCCTTAACACCTTGTAAAGCAGGATCAGAATAGAGTTGCTCTGCCGTTGCTGGCGTAGTACCATCCGAAGTGTAGGCCACCGATGGGATGATAATAATATCTGGATTCGCTTTAATTAAATCCTCTCGCGTCCCATTATCAAAAGGCCCCAAGCCTAATTGGGCGGCCGCATTGGTAACCTTCAGATATTTAGTCATATCATCAAAGGTTGACCCTTTGCCACCGGTTAAACCAAATTGCGTATAAAATGCTACTACAGGGCGTTCACCGGTATGTTTATTTGCTAACTCTTCGACAGTTTTCAAATCTGCATCCATGCTAGCAATCATCTTTTCATCCGAAGCGTGTAAGAGTCCTGCAATTTCATGGATAACTGCTTTTGCTTCTTCTACCGTAGTCGGAGTCTTATAGACGTAAACGGGAATCTGCATATTCCGCATTTCCCCAATTGCATCTGGAGATATCCAGTTTGGAACTAATACTAAATCAGGTTGTACAGAAAGCATGGATTCAGCAGTTGCTTTCACATGCGTCCCCACCTTGGCAGACTCATCAGGTACATTATTAGGCACGGTGCCAACGGCTGCCACTCGGCTCGGATCAACCAAGGATAACACTATATCCTCTGTACTCGCAGCAATAGGGACGATTCGCTTCGGCTCACTAGGCACCGTAACAGTTACACCAGTGCCATCCGTAACCTGATGTGTCGTGCCCGTAGTCCCCGTCTGCGTAGGACCACAACCGACCACTAGAAGTACCATCATTACTATGGTACATATAATAGATATTCTGTGCTTCATACTAACGACCTTCTATAACCCCTTCCATGGAAATAAATAATGATTGCAAATCCTGTAATATTTCAGGCGATGCATTCCAATAGCCACGTTGAGAAGCCTCTAGCAAGGTTTCTGTAATGCGCTGTAAGGCCCAAGGATTTACATTGCGCATCCAGTCTTGTACTGTCTTGTCTAAAGCATACTTATTAGCATACCCTTCATAGACCCAGTCTGGTACGACATCACTCGTAGCATCCCAACCAAATGTATGGAATACGACATTCGACATATCCGATGCCCCTTTATAGCCATGTTTCATCATGGCTTGAATAAATTTAGGGTTCTGCGTTTCCCCTTGCACGACGCGGCGAATTTCGTCACCTAAAGGCCTCATCACAACACGACTGCGGTCTGAGCTATCCCCCACATAGGCGCGCGGCGCACTGCCCTTTGCGGTGCGCACCGCCGCAATGAGACCACCGTGATAGCTATAATAATCGTCGGCACTCATAATATGGGTTTCTCGATTATCTTCGTTCTTAATGGTCACATCCATCGTGGTTAATCGACGTTGGAATAGCCTCATGTCCTGAGGAATGTCCTTGTGCAGGTGAAAGCTACTCCACTGGCTATAAACTTGAGCAATATCTTGTAAAGACTCCCAGTTTTTGCCTTCAATCAAGGCACCTACACCCGTGCCATAAGCTTGGGGCGGATCGCCAAAGATGCGGAGTCTAGCCTTTTTAGTAGCCAATAGAGGGTCCTCACCTTGCTCAACGAGCCAGTCCACATCATCGTGAATATGCTTTTTCACGTAGTTGTCTTCCAACGACTCATCTAATTCTGCCACCATTTCAACGGCTTTGTCGAGCCAGCCGATAGCAGTAGGCATCATATCTCGAATGAGGCCACTGATGCGGCCCATCACATCGATGCGAGGGCGCTGCAATTCCTCTAAAGGAATCACTTCTAAACCTGACACGCGACCGCCCGATTGCCATTTAGGTCGAACTCCTAACAAGTAAAGGAACTCACCCAAGCACTGACCATGACTTCTAGAATTGCTAGTAGCCCATAGGATGATGCCAATCGTCTCAGGATACCGTTGTTCATTCAAAATATAGTCAGCGATAACTTGATCTGCTAACTCTATGCCTAATTGATAGGCTATCTTCGTCGGTAAAGCTCTTTCATCTAAACCATAGAAGTTACGCCCCGTAGGCAGTACGTCGACTTGACCGCTCGAGGGGGCTCCACCTGGACCGGGCTCTACATATCTGCCCTGTAAGGCATTTGAAATAGAGGTTAGCTCGTTCTTGGTGTCACCTAATTTTGGAATATACTCTCGAACGATCGCATTCGCCAAAGGTTCTAACCGTTCGAGCACTGTATAATCTGGTATATTGATCACATGCCTTACAAAGCTACGCAATTCATTCCAAATTCGATCTATGGTAACACTATATCGTATACCATCTAAATGAATTTCGCCAGCATGTTCCGCCATATAAGACCAATCATAACCTAATTCTTCTGCGATGGTGGCAAGGCCTGACGCGATTTCACCTTGAGGAGTGCTTACAATAGCAGTAATAAACTCTTCTAATGCTTCCCCTTCAGGACCTTGCCCCAAGATGTGCAAACCATTGCGCATCTGCATATGTTTCAAGTCGCTCAGCTTTTCGTGGACCTCTGTAATTATATCGTCCACCGTCATGGTAGAACCTCGTTCTTTATCGATGAGATGGCACTCCATGGCCTTTTCTCGAATCACTTCACCTAGAGTAGAGACACTTTCAGGATGTTCCCGCTCAAAATGACTATGTTCATCGAGTAAGGCCTCTAATTCTTCGAACTCATCATAGAGGCCCGCTGTCGTCATCGGCGGCGACAAGTGACCCACTAAGCAAGCCGAACTACGCCGCTTGGCTTGTATGCCTTCCCCAATAATGGTTGTCCAATACGGGTAAATATTTGGCAAACTGGAAATGCCGATTTCCGGATAACAACTAGCGCTGAGTCCAGCCCCTTTACCGGGCAGCCATTCTAGAGAGCCATGGGTACCAACATGGATAACTGCATCAGCTTCAAAGACATCGCGCACCCAGTGATAAAACGCTAAGTATTGATGTGGTGGAGGCAAGCAAGGATCGTGATAAATGGCCGATACATTCTCCCCAAATCCACGGGGTGGCTGTACCGTAATCCACAGATTGCCATTGGAGAAACCTGGGATAATCACGTCATCATCGTAGACGAATACATCCCCTGGGGCTTCGCCCCAAGATTTAATCATCGCCACCTGCGTATCTTCCGGCAGCGTAGCAAAATATGATTTGTAATCATCGCTACTTAAGCGACCTTCTGCAGAGGCTAGTAGTTCATCGGTGAGCATGGAGCGGTCATTCGTCATATGAGACGTTACCACATCCATCAAGTCTGCACTTGTTTCTGGCATCGTGTCGATGGTATAACCTTCCGCCTTCATATCTCGCAATAACCGTAGCACCGACTCAGGTGTATCAAGACCTGCGGCAGAGCCAATGTTGGAGTTCTTAGGCGGATAGTTATGTAATATAACGGCCACTTTTCGCTCCGATACAGGGATATGGAGCAATGTAGACCATTTAATAGCTCGTTGTACAATAGCAGCGATGCGTTCTTTCACAGGCAAGTACACATAGTGTCCACGCTCATCATAGGTTTGGCATGCCACAACACCGCCTTGAATAACCCCATCTAGCTCAGGCTGAGATATAGATAAATTCACGTCTAAAGGTGTTACACCTTGTGGATTCTCGGCCCAAGATTTCTCATCCATGTATATGGTATAACCCTGAACGATAGGAACATCCTGTAGCTTTAACTCCTCCAAGGTTTGAGCCCCTAAGGACTGAAAGGAAAATTTACAAGTATTTATGAGCACATCAAAGGGGAATTCATCCTTCCCAAAAAGATGGTTCATGGACAGCTTCATATTCGGAATACCTACGCGCGGATTCGAGCCATACTGACCATAAAAGATAATCGGATTGTACTGATGTTTGTAAATCTCTTCAAATAAGGCCTGTTGATACTCAATATCCCCCATGATCCATTCGTCACGGTAAAAGTAGACCGCTATAGATGGCCAATCTCGATGCCCTTCGGCATCCATAAACTCATCATAGGTTTCGTAGATATTGCCTTCTCGACCCATAATGGCTTGCCAAGGAATAGGATCTGGCTCTTCCCATTCAGAGGTAGGTTTTGTACTGAAAGCACCGTTGATTAAGCGTACATAATTCATGACCCCACTGGTTCGGCGGTAGCTTTCAAGAAGAACCCGTTTATCCTCATCCAAATTGCGATATAAAATATCTGTTTTCTTAGGTTCTACTACATCAATCCAGTATTTAGGATGATGTGCATATAACCAGCGTTCCAGACGTTCTAAGAAGGGCGAGTCTAAACCAACCCCCATATTCGTTACCAGAACTACATCGGCAGCGCGTAAGCGACTTTCAAAGTCAGCGTCCCATTGAGGAGGCTTTTTCATATTGCAAAGGTCTACCTCGCCTTGTAAGAGTTCCGGATAGGTCGCAACAGCCTTTTCTATATATTGGATTTGTTTTCCTAAATTAGAAATATACATGAGACGACTCATGATCTACCTCCGCGATACGCTCAAAATACTATCTGATGTAATGGAATCCATGGCATAATAACTGCCATTCATCAATTTACACAATTCCTTAGCTAGGCCGAGCTTGATAAAGCCCGTTTCCGTATCAATAACGATACAATCTACAGGCAAAGTGCCAAGGATACGAGCCCATTGCTTGGACTCCGCTACAGGGTCCTCAGAATCACCCGACGTAGCTCGACCATCGGTGATACATATAATCTGAATTCGTTCCGCCCGATGGGCACGCAACAATCTATCGCACATAGTATAGGCTACTCGTAAACCTTGAGCTAAAGGGGTCTTTCCCCCTGTTGGCAATTTTGCTAACAATCGCTCTGCTCGCTCTACGCTACGAGTGAAAGGTAATAGTACCTCTGCTGAATCCTTGCGAAATGCAATGAGTCCCACCGAATCACGGTGAATATAGGAGTCTCGCAATAGGCTCAAAATTGCACCTTTTGTCGCCTCCATGCGATGTCGTGCCGCCATAGAGAGCCACTGGCATCCACTACAAAAAGCTGGTACGCACCGATCCGCTTTTCACGAGCTTTTCGGCGGTAATCTTGGGGTTTTACTACAATAGATAGCCCTTTTAAATCATGACGCTCTGCTTGTGGGGCCCTTTGACATAAGCATTCCGATGTAACAGATCGCTCTACCACATTTAATGGGGTATCTGCCTGTAATGGCGTTACCCTTTCAACGGCTCGCAATCGTTGATACGGTGCGGCTGCACGTAATGTATCAATTAAAGCTAAATCCTCTAAAGCACGTTCATCTTGATAGGCTCGAATCATGCGCCCTCTAATGTCCTTTGTTTTAGTCATGAGGCGCCGACCGGAACCCTTACGGTACTGACGGTCTACTGTTTTAGAAGATTGCAGTTTCCACTGAAAAAATTGGTTAGCTATACGGGCAACAGTATCTGGCAAACATGAAGAAGATATTCTATTAGATAGGTCACCTTGAGTATTCATTGAATCAGAATCCTCTGACTCATTCTGTGTAGAATCCGATGTTTCTAGAGCATTGGACCCACTTGATTTACCATCATCAAAATCTATATCATTTGAGTCATGTCCATCAGCATTTGAATTGTCCTGTCCATTAGAGTTTAGCTCGTTAGAATTGGATTCATCACACTTGGAGTCTCCGGAATCAGCGTTATTCAAGTTATCTCCATCGGAATCATCCGTTGTTTCCGTACTCTTCTGCGACTGATTTTGATCACTTGCACTATTTGATTCCTCTCCTTGTGAGGTCTGAGATTCAGGTATATCATTGCGCTTCATACGGTGCGGCAATACATAAAGAGCTGCTTGTTCTGCATGTAAAGGCTTACAGTAAGAACTGCCATCAAGAACTGCTAGAGATTTCATAACTTGTAACAATACATATTCTGCATCATGACCTACGGTTCGAGCTTGCAATGCATAGGATATAGCCAGTGAAAGCATAGCATCAGAAACAAATATAGATTGAACTCGTTTAGGATCTATTAGGCTTAATATATCCTCAGATGAAGGCTCAATTTCATCTCGCATTCGTTGTAACACCTTCACTTTAGATTGTAGTGTAGGTGCGTCCATAGATACATGCACATCTACGAGTTCCCACTCCGCATCATCTAAGGTTCCATCCTCATGGTTTACGGTCATAATGAGTAGTATTTGACGAAGTTTCGCTTCTACCAATAGTGTATGACGGACTTCAGGCGACAGAACGTGAGCATCATCGACAACCCAGCATCGATTACTCGTATCACCTAATAAGCCAGATGCCATAACCATCTTACCCTGTGCAAGGGATGCTTCAAAATCGATGGACTCTTGTAGTTGTGAAGTATCTATATAAACAGGTATCAAACGATATGGAATTTGCCATTTCTCGAGGCACTGACGAAGTACATAGCTTTTACCAACACCGGTACCTCCAGAAATAACAATGGTATGAATCTGGTCGTTTACAAGGCCTATTTTGAGGGCCTCTTGTACAGATGTTTCCATAACTAGCCCTCAAGCACTGCCGATACCACTGTATCAATGCGCTCCTCATCGTAACCTTGTTCTTCAAATGGCAAGCGACGTAAGCGATGTTTTAAAGCTAATCGTGCCGCCACCTTGAGGTCTTCCGCTGTAATTTGGTTGCGACTGTGAAAGGCTGCATGAGCACGAGCCGTATGCATCATCGTAATGTCTGGGCGATGTCCATCAACGCCGACACCTATGCTGATACTCGCTATTTGCAACAACACATCATCAGATGGGATGATGCCTGGCAATACTTCACGAGCTTGTAATAAACGTTCGTGCAGGCTACGTTCTGATTCCTTGTAAGACGCTACAAAGCTTTCAGCATTGTCGCCAAAGGCGAGGCGACGCTTGATTACCTCCATACGTTGTGCCGGGTCCTGTTCTCCATAGACCATAACAGATAGTCCGAAACGGTCTAACAGCTGAGGTCTAAGGTCGCCTTCTTCAGGATTCATCGTTCCTACGAGGATAAAACGAGATGGATGAGAGTGGCTCACCCCTTCCCGTTCTACCGTATTCACCCCCATAGCTGCCACGTCTAACAAAATATCTACAATGTGGTCATCTAATAGATTAACCTCATCTACGTAGAGAATATTTTGATGGGCTGCATGTAAAATACCCGGTTCAAAGGCTTTTACCCCCTCTTGTAATGCCTTTTCCAAATTTATGGATCCTACAACACGATCTTCCGTAGCATTGATAGGTAGCTCAACAACAGACATCGCTGATGCGCCTGTTTCCATAGGAGGTAACAGATTCGCTAACGCACGTACAGCCGTAGACTTAGCAGTGCCTTTTTCGCCTTCAATTAACACACCGCCGATTGATGGGTTTATGGCATTGAGCAACAAGGCCAATTTCATTTCATCTTGACCAACAATAGCAGTAAATGGATATAGCATACACCTAACCTCACTCAGATTCGCAATACAAAATAATCACCATACATAATAAATCAATAACCCCTAGGAAAACGCTAAGTATCGTAATCCATTCTAACTATTTCAGATTTGGATCAATAGACATTTCTGAAGTAACTTCGGTTTGTTTGAAGTCATCAATCTTTGTAGTTCCTTTTGGGAATACAAAGATACGTTGTTGTTTAAAGTACGGATCGTCATAGACCGCAGCCGATAAACGGAACGCATTTCGTAAATTTTCTGCCGTCAATACATCTCGAGGTGCACCTACATCAACGATGTGACCATCACTCACCAAAACGAGTTTGGTGCAATATTTGGCAGCTAACTCTAAGTCATGAACGACGATTAAAATCGTTTTGCCTTCGTCACATAATCGGCGGCCTTCATGGAAAATATCGTCAGCATACACTAAATCGAGCGCAGCCGTCGGCTCATCTAGTAATAAGACCTCTGTTTGTTGAGCTAATGCCTTTGCTAAGAATACCCGTTGTCGCTCACCGCCACTCAGGTTTTGTACGGAGCGATTACGCAGATGATAAACACCGACCTCTTTCATAGCCTGTTCAACGATAACCTTATCTTCTGGTCCCTCTTGTTGCCACCATTTAAGATACGGATAACGAGCGGTCATCACAATATCGATGGCTTCATAATCGAAGGAAACATTTACGGACTGTTGCATATACGCCACATGATGAGCGATTTCCTTGTCGCTCAAAGAAGCGATGCTTTTACCATCCCACAAAACATCGCCACCAGACGTAGGATAGAGACCACGCAAGGTTTTTAATAACGTCGTTTTACCAGAACCATTAGGCCCGATAATGCCGACAAACTCACCCCTATCAATAGAAAAGGACGCATCCTTTAGAATGGTGGTTTCCCCTAATGTGACGGATAGAGATTGAACATCTAGTTTCATTAGGCCCCTCCTTTACTACGCAAGCGATGAAGTAAATAAAGAAAATACGGTGCCCCTAAGAGAGCCGTCATAATACCAACGCGAATCTCAATTGGTTGAGCAATGACGCGGCCTAATGTATCGCAGAATACGAGGAATAAGGCACCTCCAACAGCCGCCATAGGCAATAGTATTCGATGATCCGGCCCAACCAAAAGCCGTACAATATGAGGTACTACAAGACCTACAAAGCCGATGGATCCGCTGACACATACAGCGGTAGCTGTAACTACGGATGCTAGAAATAGGAATACCATGCGATATGCCATAACAGGCAAGCCTAAGGCACGCGCCTCTGTATCACCCAGAACGAGCACATTCAAGTGACGACCGAGCATCATCAATATAACGCTGCCCGTCATGATAGGACCCACGGCGAGCAAAACGTGATCCCAACGGCGGAAATCTAGGCCCCCCACCATCCAGAATAAGAATTCACGCAACCGGTACTCATTGATCATGGTCAAGATGCCCGATGTAAAAGCGCCGAGCAGCATACTAACAGCTACACCCGCCAGCAACAAGGTTGTGGTATCGAGCTTGTTATTACGCCAAGTTAACAAAATAGTAATTCCAACGGATACAAAGGCCCCTACGAAGGCAAAAGCAGGCATGTAAAACATACTAAGGGATGTTACGCCAAGAGCAATGGCGATAACCGCACCGAGAGATGCCCCAGCGGATACGCCCATAATACCTGGATCTGCCAATGGATTGGAGAATACCCCTTGCATAACCGCACCAGCCAATGCCAAGGCGCCTCCCACGAGAAGTCCAATGATAAGGCGTGGCATGCGGATATACCACAGTACAGCCTCTTGTTCAGCCGTAATGGGCTCCGTGAAGCTCACAGGTATGCCCATGCCATTTAAAATACTTTGCACGCCCCCTCCGATAGGGATCATAATGGTCCCTACATGGAGTGCCAATAAACTCACAATACATAGCAATACCCCAATCAGAGTTATGGCCATGATGCGTTGTTTCTGTCTAGTCATGAGAATTCCTTTCTAATTGAGGATACACAGTATGCATAATGGCTAGCATCGCTTCACCAATATGCTGATTCATTGTATACAGGTACGCTGCTGGTAAGGGTTTAACTCGATTTTCCTTAATAGCAGGTAGATTTTGAAAGGCCGGATTCTTTAAATATCTATCCGCCAAATTTTTGTCCATTCCCTTATAGGATGGAATAAAAATATAGTCTGGGTTCATGGCTAGCACACGCTCCTCCCCAAAAGGTATTCGTGGTGGTAAACCAATTCGATCAGGTGCATTATAGATGCTCATATAGTGACACATATCATCAAAAAGGCTTCCTGTGCCCGTGTATCCGTCCATAGATGACACAAAGAGAACCGTCTTGCGCTGCTCAAGTGGAATAGATTCCGCTAGGTGCTTTATTTCATCTATTTCACGGTGAATCTTCCGATTGTAAAAGCTACCCTTTTCATCTTCCCCGATAATATGAGCAATCTCCATCACATTCTGAATCACTCCGTCCACCGTAGAAGGAGTAGGTACCACAACAGTGGCTATACCCATGTGCCGTAAACCATAGATAACATCAGCCGATATATAATCTGGCGCTATAACGAGATCCGGTTTCAAGGCTATAATTTTCTCCAAAGGATACGAGCTCAACACAGGTTTTACCAACTTTGCGCGCTTTGCCTCTAGCGAATATTCCTCATAGGTAGACAATTTATTAATGCCTGCTAAACGCTCTGGTTCTATAAGTCCTAATAAAATTGTGTCGACCGCAGAAGACAGTGATAAAATCCGTTTTGGATGCTCTGGAACAGCAACTTGAACGCCATCATGACTGTCAACATAACGAGTATATGGCGTTACATTTGCCTCCGATTGAGGTCCACAACCCGCTATACATACACAAAGGAGTATCATCAAACATATGAAAAATCCAATTTTCTTGTTCATGATGATACTCCTTGTATAGTTCTAATTAGTGATTACATAAAGACTAGAATTTTTGAGTATAGCTGAGTTGGTAATTAAATGGTTCATCCCAGTATTCCCAGTCGCCGTTGGAAATAACATTATGACGGTTTAACAAGTTACGTGCATCTAGCCGCAAGGATGAGTTTTCATTGAACTGATAGCCTACGTATGCATTCCAAGCTATAAGATTTGGGTTTGTACCGCCATCGCGGTTCTTCATCCGTTTTGTGACAAAGTTGATGCTACTACCTGCAGTCCAGGTTGAGCTATTGTAATGGATACCCCCTGTAAATTGCAATTTAGGGTTAGCTTGTTTCCAATAAGTCTTATCGATTTCTCGTTGTTTTGGATTAGAATACGATGCACCCACAGTCATTTTTAAGTGATCTGTTAATTTACGACCATATTGGGCTTCGATACCGACATTTCTATAGCGACCACCATTTACGCGAATCGTGTTTTTACCATTGCTATCCGGTTTCCAAGAGAAGAAGTTTTTAAAGTCCATATAGAAGAGCGCTACTTTCCAGCTATCTTTGTTAGTAATGTGTTTATAGCCTAATTCGTAATTCCAACCTTCTTCAGGTTTCAAATTACGTCCACTAACAGAGGCATAGCCTTTATTAATTTTCTTGAAAGTATCGCTTAAGTTCGGCATTCTAAAGGCTTTACCAACATTTATGTACATGGATGATTCCTTGTTGATACGATGTTGTAATTGGAACTGTGGAATTAATACGCGCTGATTTTTTACAGGATCTTTAATATCCGAATAACGCAAGCCTAAAATACTAGTCCATTTAGGATTGATTTGATAGGAGTATGTACCATAAATGGCATAACTATTGCGATGTGGATTTCCATAGTATGGACCAGATTTAGTGCGATATGTTTCTCGTTTACCAAGTACACCTGCAATGAAATAATCCTTACCACCGCGGAAGTCCCATTCATGTTGCACATCGAAACCATATTGTCGAGCAATATAGTTGTTATCACTCAACGTATATGTCTTTTTACTATGTATGCGACTTTTACCATACAAATCTCTATCATTGTAGAAGATTGTACCTGTAGTATTGCCATCTTTATAAACTAAAGACGCATTATTTTTAGTATCTTTATAAGCATATGTTGTAGAGTGAAGCTTTTGCTTAATAGGATTCGTTTCCGTACTCAACTGTCCAAAGGAAGAATTACCTTCAAAACGGCTAAAGTTCAAAGTCAACTTATCATTTAATTTACCGCTCATAAATACACCTAAGGAATTCCCTTTGTTACGAGCTGTATAATATTCATAGCCTCTAGCATAAGCACCGATATCGGAGCGGATAGGGGTTTCTGGATCTTGAGCACCAAAGAAGTTACGTTCCACACCAATTAAGAAGCGAGGCGTGCCATAGTTAATTTTATAAGTTTGGCGACCCATATTACCAAAACCTATCGTAGCAGAGCCCCCTTCTTTACTTGGAGTCTTAGTAATTACATTGATAACACCACTCATAGCATCAGCGCCATATAAAGCAGACGCTGCACCTTTTAATACTTCAATGCGTTCAATAGAGCTAGTCGGAATAGAGCTAAGTCCGCCCTTGCCATTGAGGTTCATCGGTACCCCATTCATGAGAATCAAAGAGCCCCGTTCAAGACCACGGATATTCACACGGCTATCCATAGCCCCATATTCAAGACCAGATGCACCATAGGAAAAAGACGTAATGCCGGGTACCATATTAACCGCATCAAATGCATTTTTGGCACCACTATTAGCTAAGTCCTTTTGAGTAATAACATCCATCGCAGCCGGCGTATCTAAATCTAAAAGAGCCATGCGATTTGCTGTTACATTAATAGTATGGATTTCAGATACTCCATTAGTTTCACTTGATGCAGCTGTAGTGGGAGTCTTATCAGCACTTACCTCTGCTGCATATCCATTCACAGACAATCCTATCAATGCTAAACCTACAAGTATAGATATACGATGCTTAATTTGTTGTCTCATACCAAATGCCTCACTTAACACATATATATATTCACACAATTATATAAACTACATATTTGTATTATTACACATTTATTTGGACCGCACAAAACCCATACCCCTACCACTACTGCATTCTCGGGGGATTGTATCGTTAATACATATTAAAATTTTTGTGTATAACTTAATTCATAATTGAATGGTGCATCCCAGTATTCATAATCTCCATTGGATACCACATTATGACGATTCAAAAGATTGCGTGCATCGAGGCGTAATGTAGCATCTTTGTTAAAGTGATACCCAACGTAAGCATTCCAAAGAGCAATGTTAGGATTCAAGCCGCCATCACGATTGCGCAAACGTTTGGTAACAAAGCTAAAGGATGTACCAGCTTCCCAGGTTGGGCTTTTATAATGAATGCCGGTTGTAAACTGTAACTTAGGAGCCGCTTGTTTCCAATAGGTTTCATTCATTTCCTTTTGTTTTGGATTAGAATAAGAACCACTTACACTCATTTTGAGTCGATCTGACAAATGTCTACTATACTCAGCTTCAATCCCAACATTGTGGAATTTACCACCGTTTACGCGAACGGTTGGGCGACCATTTACATCAGGTTGCCATTGGAAGAAGTTCTTGAAGTCCATATAGAACACGTCCACCTTCCAGCTATCCTTTTTATTAAGACGTTTATAACCTAATTCATAATTCCAACCCTCTTCAGGCTTAAGATTTTTACCACTTACTGCTGTGTATTGGCGGTTCACGCTACGGAATGAATCACTCAAGCTAGGCATCGTGTAAGCTTTCCCTATATTTAAGTACATGGAGGAAGCTTTATTGATGGTGTGCAACAATTGGAACTGAGGCGTTAACACATATTGGTCCTTAATAGGATCACTAATGGCTGTATAACGCAAGCCCAAAATGGCAGTCCATTTGGGATTGATTTCACGAGAATAGCTACTGTACACCGCATAGGTATTACGATGAGGCCGTGTATACACAGGGGCCTGTGTGGCACGATAGGTTTCTTGCTTACCTGTAACACCGGCAATCAAATAATCCTTACCGCCTCTAAAGTCCCATTCATGTTGTACATCTATACCATATTGACGAGCTACATAACTGGTTTCGGTCGGCTTGAACTGTTTAGCACTATGAACACGGCTTTCACCACGCATAGTACGGTCATTATAAAACAATGTTCCCGTCGTATTATCATCCTTATAAATCAAAGATGCATTATTACGGTCATCCTTGTAATGATATGTCGTAGAATGACGAGCCTGTCTCACAGGATTTCTTTCTGTACTAATCAAACCAAAGGAGGAACGGCTTTCAGCGCGAGTATAATTTAAGGTTATCTTATCTGAAAGCTTACCACTCATGAACACGCCTAAGGAATTACCCTTGTTGCGCGTAGTGTAGTAATCATAACCCTTGCGACCCGTATAGTCATACCGCACAGGTGTAGATGGATCTTGAGTTCCCCAGTATTTTCTATCAATTCCAATAAGAAAACGATCAGTACCATAAGAAAGATCAAATCGCTTAGCCCCTCGATTGCCCACGGCTACTGTAGCAGAACCGCCCTCTTTTGACGGCGTCTTTGTAATGATATTTATAACGCCACCCAAAGCTTCTGCACCATATAAGGTGGAGGCTGCCCCCTTCACGACTTCGATGCGCTCAATCGCACTAGTAGGTATAGAGCCAATTCCGCTCTTACCATTTAAGTTCATAGGTACACCGTTTACAAGAACAAGTGCACCGCGGTCGAGGCCACGAATATTCGTACGGCTATCCATGCCACCAAAATCTGCGCCAGACGCACTAAAGGAATTAATGGTTACACCCGGTACATTGGCGACCGCATCAAAGGCAGTCTTAGCGCCGCTATTTTGTATATCCTCTTGGGTAATAACAGAAGTCGATACCGGTGTATCTAAATCTAATAACGCTGTGCGATTAGCTGTTATATTAATAATATTTGCCGCCTCTTGACTTTGATTAGTTGTTACATCTACAGTATAACCATTAGTAGTCACACTAAATAAACCTATCATTGTGGCCGCATATACATATTTATTCATTCCATTTATCATCCTATATCTTCTATTAAAAACTATTTAAAATCTATTAATTTATAGCTTAAATACTACAACACCGGGCAATTTAGTGTAGGGGATACGAGTATCCTCATATCCCCTACATAATATATATTCCATATTAAAGTTGCTTTTTATTCATTTTATTCCAACTAAATCTAGCTATTCAAATCACTACTCAAAGCTATATCTTATATAAAAAACATCTGATTTGGGTTCGCCAGTTGTATTTATAGCACCGCCTGACCTAGCTGCAAGTGCAAGTGCATCATTATCTAGAAGACTAGAGCCACTGCTTTCTTCAATTTTAGCACTTACATAATTACCTTCACCATCAAAATAAACTCTAATAGTAACTACTCCGGTAATACCTCGTCGAACAGCTTGTGGCGGCATTACTTTATTAGCATCTAAGCTAGCTCGGTATTCAGAAACATCAAAGTAACCCGTACCTTCCGTATTACTAGTACCAGGATTTCCCACTTCTGAGCCTAGCCCATCATTAGCTTTACCACCATTGCCAACGTTACCACCACCAGGGCCTGGTACATTGCCACTGCCTGGAATGCCAACAGGATTATCAGTATTACCATTCAAATTGACTGATGCCGTCTCATTACCACCTAAGTAAGGATTCAGATTTTTTAAGCCTTCTGTGGGCTTTCCCGATAAATCAGGCAATACACTACCTGCTTTACCGCCTCCTGCGACTGGTTTGTCGTCAGGTTGAATCTTTAATTTCTCAGGATCTTTCTTCTCTTGAGGAGGTTCTTGCTTCCCCATATCAAGGTTGATAACCAAGTCTTTTTTGGGTGTTTCTGGAGGTTTTATATGACCAAACCAATCACCTACAACACCCCAATATACAAGATTTAATGCCAATGCAGCTACGAAAGGAATTCCATATCGTTTATCTACCATAGAATCACTTCCGTTCTGTAGCTACACTAACAAACCGAGCACCACTAATTTTAAGATTATCTAAAATATTGATAACGTCCTTATACGCAATATCCTCAGAGGCACGCACAATAAATGCCTGTTGAGGTTCTTTTGCAACAATACCTTGAATTTCATTACCTAATTGATCAGGGACAATCTCACGTTCATTCAAATACATCTTATGTGTAGCTGTTAATGAAATTGTGATAGGCTCAATCGTCTTTGCAGAAGAAGAGGAAGCCTTTGGTAAGTTAAGAGGAATTTGTTCCTCTGTATTCATATACAACGTACTCATCATGAAAAATACGAGCAAGAAGAAAACGATATCAATCATAGGTATAATCATGATGGTAGGTTCTTTTTGTATGCCTACTGAACTACGTTTCATCGTTGACTCCTAATATATAAATCCATAATAGAACCTAATTTTTGCTCTAACTTTGCGATATCTGAATTTACTTTATCTGTGCACCAACTATGGATGGCTAATGCTACGATGGCTACTGAAAGCCCTGTTGCAGTGGCAACCAGCGCTTCGGATACGCCGCCTGTAATAACAGTAGGCGCACCAATATCGCCACCAACGGCCGCGAAGGAGCGGATCATACCAACAACAGTACCCAAAAGGCCAAGTAATGGAGCCATTGTTACCATCATACTAAGCCAGTTAAGACCACGTTTTAAACGTTCATCCATGTACCCTACCACATCATGTAAACGGTTCTCTAAACCTTCCGCACTATATACAGACTCCACGATAGGAGACACGAATCTACTCAATGCATCATCACTATTTTTTATAGAATTCTCTAGAGTAGACCAATTATTACTATTACGACCGGCATCAATGCTATCGGACAACTGCTGTAACTCATGATTGATGTTTCTGTACGTACGAATACGTTCAAATAAAATAGTACATGCTGCTAACATGAATAGTACAAGTGGATACATAACGAAACCACCTGCATTAAATAGGTGAATTGTATACTCCATCATAGCCTCCATATAATGTATAAAATTACGTGTTATTTAACAAAAAAATGGTCATCTATATTATTAGATTAACCACCAACATTGACATTATCCTATAAAGTATTTATAAGTACAATAACCCTATACCCCCTACCGTTATGATATTTCTATAAGATTCCATTCTAACCACATATTTCATCCACCTTAAATATACATCTATCCACTATATATAGACAATATTAAGTTCTCGCATAAAAGCTTCATAATTATTATAAAAAATATAATAATTATATCTATTAAAACTATGCTCAATAAGATAATCTCTCATATTTTATAGTTGAAAATCATTATAATTCACGTTCCACCATCAAAAATCTTTTTGTATTTTTATGAGCTTATTATTGCTCCATGAATATAATTTATTCACACATGAATAATACTTATACTCCAGACTATCCATATCTTTACGGTCTATTTATTACTCCTATAGCGCTCAATATATCTTATAAACTTATAAATAGTATACTCAAGTCACAAATTTGCAATCCATATAAAAAGAGGACTAAGCCTTTATGGGCTCAGTCCTCTGATTATTCTCATTATAATAGCATAAATCCTTAAAGCAAATTATATGCCATGTATAACTCTTATTTATTTTTTAGCTTTATCAGCTTTTGCCTTTTTATTTTCTTTTACCTTTTTAGGCTTTTCTTGTTTAACCTTTACTGGTTTTTTCGCATTAACAGCAGCACCAGCAGGCTTTACAAATGCATTGTTAAGATTTGTTGCCACTTGTAATGCTACGTCCGCATTTGGCGTAGAAACAATGGATTGACCAGCTACCGTTACAGTGTCACCACTATACGATGCAGAGCCCGGTGTCACTTGATTGTTATGATACAATCGTGCCAATTTACCAGCCATGTAATAAGCACGCTCTTCGCCTGTGTAACGACCGCTACCTGCTGGAGTATAAATATTATCACCGTTTACGTACACAGCACCATTCGATACATTTACATGATTCCCAGAATATGTGTACATACGAGAAATATTATTGTTCACCCGATCGGACAACTTTGGATGGTTATTAGGTGCTACCACCTGTGAAAGCCCTTCACGATAGTGTTCCCCCACTTTGTTGCGCAGTACTGCCATAGAACCAGCAGCACCACCTACATTATATGGAGATTCACTTAAAATCTTAAAGCCTAACTCATCAGCAGCTTTTTCTTGACTCATCGTAAACACTTGATTGGATAAGTAATTACCTGCCACATTAGATAGAATAGCCGCGCCTTCACTACCACCAGCGGCTATACCGACTGCTGTAGAAAGACCAATTTGTTTCTTAGCGCCATTAATAATATCTTTATGCTCGCCATGAGAAATTTCATGGGCCATTACATAGGCCAATTGATCATCATCCAGTGTATCTAAAGCACCCTTGTTAATAGACATAACACGACCAAGTGTGGCAAACGCATTAAACTCCTCATCAGGATTCGCATAGACAACGTAGGAACGCTTTACACTAGGTGTAGCCTCTAATGTCTTCATAATTCGATTTACACGCTCTTGAGCTGCACTATCGTTTAAATAACCAGTTTTCTCTTTTGTGCGTGCCAAACTCTCCTGTTGCCCCTCTGCAGAATTATCCATTTTATTTAATGCAGTAGATACGTAAGCCATAGCAATAGCACCACCAGCTAAGGATTGTACCGCAGCAGAAGCAGCATTGACAGAAGCCGTTTGCATCACTGTAGGTGCCATTGTCACTGCCATAGCAATAGATAAAGTAGCCGCTGTAAGTTTCTTATTCATTCTCTCAACCTCTCAAAATGATAAATATATCACTCATAATTTACATACTATCTATATAATATAGGTTTAGTGTAAATATAGAATGAATAATGGAACAATTATTCATCTATTATAAGATATTGCAAATTGTTATAGTTAATTCAAGCATTGCTGACTATTGATCTGTCGTTACTGGTTTAGCTGAAAGTACTACTGCTTCTTTACCATCTTTAGACACCGCACTGCCATGTGTATAGCCTACTACATCAAAGCCCGCCTCAGCACACTGCTCTGCGATGCTTTCATAATTTTCATTCTTACCACGCGTACATGTAGAAAGATGTACCGCAGTAACACCTTTTTTCTTGAAAGACTCAATCTTCTTGGCTAGATCCCCACCACTATGTGTGAACCCCACCAACTCAATATCCTCATCAGCATAACGCTCAAAAGAATCCGCTTTATTCATAAATGCTTTCAAACAACCGCCACAAGAACAGCGCTGCATTGTCTCCTCATTAACGAGGACCGCAATTTTCTTAGCCATATGACCTCCTATAAATATGATATAAGCCTAAGTATACCATATCCATGAGAAAAATATGTGCTTCAAAGCACGATAATTAATGCTAATTATATAAGTAACTACTTCAACGTCTACTGCTTTGCTCATTAGTTCCCTTAAAAGAATAAAAATCCATACAAAAAAAGACACACCCTCAGGTGTGCCTTTAGCTTAATCAGCAGCTTCCTATCAATCCTCACTGTGGATTTTCCTTCACTGCTTCGCAGTTCGGTAAATCTTACGTTCGGAAGAAGGTGATGTGTGGGCCCCATACGTCGTTTCACTCCTCTGTGGCCTCACACCCTACCCTTCCCACGCCGTCTTATTGATTTATATAGATAGTTTCTACTTGTACAACCTTGGCTGGAGACGGCTCTTGCAGAGTTAGCTAGTCGAAGACTAGCAAAAAGAAAAGGCCTACCTTTAGGTAGACCTTTTTCTTTTAGTCAATCAGCGGCTTCCTATCCTCCCAGGCCGTCTCCAGCCAAGTACTTTCGGCGTTTATGAGCTTAACTACTGTGTTCGAGATGGGAACAGGTGGATCCTCATAGCCATCGCCACTGAATCTGTCAGAGTTTGTACTCTGAAAACCACATAGAAGTATATATATTTGTTGCACCAGAAATTCTAGACTAATGTATGTCGTTGCCATGCTTCTTTACATTGGCTACGCTGCTTAAGTAAAGCCCTCGATCGATTAGTACCAGTCAGCTCCAAACCTCACGGCTCTTCCACACCTGGCCTATCTACCATGTCGTCTACATGGGATCTTACTAGCTTATGCTATGAGAAACCTCATCTCAAGGCTGGTTTCACGCTTAGATGCTTTCAGCGTTTATCCGTCCCGAACGTAGCTACC